>ENA-OREC01001993-OREC01001993.1-marine-metagenome-genome-assembly--contig:-NODE-1993-length-10895-cov-14.484748_pt1 | contig 10895 bp, 5 predicted proteins | sample MGYA00248626_ERZ508543 | MGnify/ENA primary metagenome ERZ508543 (study PRJEB26211, sample SAMN05518279) | marine metagenome | isolation source: Puget Sound, Washington, USA | host: Bankia setacea... | reverse complement strand
TGGTCTTTATACGTTCGTTATGTATATTTGTTGATATATTAACTGTCTATTATACGTTCATTCATTTTCTTTAATATAAAATATGAGTATAATATTACTTTAAACATAACTTGTTTGAGTAACGTAAACATTGTTGAACGTATTAACGATGATGGCACTTCCACAACATCTTTTCCTAATGTCAAATGAGAATGAGCGATTAGTAAATCAGGAAAGATGTCAGTTATAAAACATAAAACAACTATTATACAAACACTCCGGTGCATTATTTCCTTTGTTTACACTGTTTGAAGCTATGTACGTTGTTATATCCTCATATTTATGCCATCTTTATGTCACATGTATAAGCTTGGTTTGTGTTTGATTATGTTATGTTTGTTATTGAAGGCCACTTTTAAATAAGATTTATCTGTATACACAAACATGTATTTGTACACAGAAAAAGTCAGAGTTACCTTCTGAAAATAAAGTTATTACATTTTTGTATTATTGTTATTATCAGAATTATTATTATTATTATTATTGTTATTATTATTACTATTATTATAATTATTATTATTATTGATGCTTGATGCAGGATTGAAGCTGGACTGACATGTATCTGTTATCTGTTTAACATACCTAACCCTGTCCCACAATGAGATATTATTTATAGTGTTGTTTATTCCAGTTTCCTGATATTAGTTCATCAGCCTTAAAGGACAGTGGTATAGGTAAAGCTGTCATGTACTTGTATAAACATCCCAAGGAGATCAAGGAGAACCGAGAGAAAGCAGGAAAACTTATCAGTAAGGAATATACCAAGGGTGAAAGCAATAGGATTCTAAGTGCTATTGAATAGAGAAATCGATAGAACCCTTTTGCAATCGACCCTCTACATAATCTTGTATAGGTTAATAGGTTCTTACATGTTGAAAATTGATATACACTTTGATGAATAAATAAAACACACTTTTATAATAAATAGAACAAATAAATAATGTTTTTAAATTATGTTTTGTCTGTATCATTCAAATAGAGGGAAACTGCCAATAAAGTCTACTGTGATGGTCCTAATATTGACATAGTGAGTCTTAAACATTTATTTTTGGTTGACATAAATTGTAAACCAACTATTCTTTGTTTTGTTTTCAGATGAATGGTCACGTCCATTGTTTAATCTTACATCTAATTACAAGTTATTATCAAAGGAAGAGAGAGAACAGAGAGATTATGAACAGATTCCAAAACGCCGTAGGACAAGGTTAGTACTATTGATCATGTGTCGTCTGGCATCATGTGTCGTCTGGCATCATGTGTCGTCTGGCATCATGCGTCGTCTGGCATCATGTGTCGTCTGGCTTCCTTGTTCGGTTAGACAGCTAAACCACTAGTTAGAATAGTTAACAATTTTATTTGTGCATACATATGTTGCTGTAGTAAACCTTGTACATTGGTCTGAACTGCCACTATGTTAAATGTTGTTACACCATGCCCATGTAAATGGCTTGTAAATAAGAGGAAAATAGTATCAAATAGATAATAGTAATAGTGCATCAAAAAAGGCATTTGTATTAGAACATAGGTTAATCAGAACAAAAGATCAGATATGGTACCGTTTTATACTTGGATTAATTGCTGCAAACAGTTTCTATGCCAACAATACTATGTTTATCTGTAACAACAACTCTAGAGGTTACTGTGAAAGGGTTCTATCTGCTTCTTTATTCAAAAGCACTTGGGAACCTTCTCTCTTAACTCCTCAATTTATAGACAGAACATTTGATAAGCACTTATTTTCCATGCTGTAAAGGTAACATGTTTTTGCTGTCTATGTTATTTAGTGTAGAAGAAGGCAGTATGACGCCAAGGAAAGATCTCGACAAATCGCTGTCAGGAGAACAAAAGTAAGTATCAAATTCAAATGTTCACAGACCACCTTTTTTTCCAAACAGTTCAATTCAATCATTAGTGTATAGCTACCAAGAGCAACTTGCTAATAATACCACTGTTTGCTGGCCCTATTGGTGGTTTTCATATGTGGAACTTCACTTTATAAATGTCACTTAAATAAGATAGTATTTACATGCACCAGAAGGTATTTACCGTTCTACTAATTTCCAGCACAAATGCATATTCCTGATCAAGATGTACAACCATTAAAAGTGTCATATATCCGTAACCATGGCAACAAAATTTGTTACAGTTTTGTTGAGGAAATCATTCATGTGAATTACAATGATTTCTATGTTTCCTGCAGGGCACTGCGACCAGGAGACCCAGGTTGGGTGTACAGGGCTCGGGTACCTATGCCATCTAACAAAGACTACGTAATACGCCCAGAATGGAAAACAGAGGAAGAAGGCATGGAACCTCCACCTAGAAGGGTATGAGAATATAAACAGAACTTTGACATTATCTTTGATCATTAATTAATGTTGGAAATAGAAATAATAACGTATTTTTGGCAAATCTTTCTCAGTGTAAAATTAGTAAACATTTCTCGATCTAAAAAAAATTAGGTGAAGATTTTTGATGTCACTAAATTTGACATACATGGATTCTTTAATGAATAATTATGTAAGACGTATACGTTTTTGATTTTAATGCAGTAATTCTGGTTTTTCTTTTACTTATCATTGTGCTTTAATGTATTTCTTTTCTTCCAATCCTTATAGGCTGGTAAAAAGGAGCCATCCAGATACGAGAAACATGTGAGAAAGTTTGCCGAGAAAAAGAAGAACTCTAAGTCTACGAGAGCAGTGCCTATCAGTATTGAAGGAAGAAACATGGCCTTATGATTCTTGTGTAAACTATGGATAGTGTATATATCGTCTGAGACTTGTGGAAGAGACTGTGTCAAGAGTACTGGGATGGAAGATTCTCAAAAATCTACTCATCCTGTGTTATAGGGGCATTGTAAACAACAAGAAAACTACAGAACATATTTTAAAACATCTGCTAGTCCTATAACTAAATCCACTGGAAAAGATGATAGAACAAGTTAAATCTGTGTGTGCCCTTGTGTACAAGCATTCTAGGAAATGTAACCAACTGAGAACTGTATAATGAGCATTATTTGTGAGTTGATGAACTAGCAAGCGATTGTGAATTGGAGCCTTGAAATATATGTGGCATTTAATTATGTGCTGCTGATTTCTTGAAAATTCAATTTACCGTACATAGAAGAAGCCATGTTATTAGTCTCATAGTAGAGATGAGAACATGCTGTAAAGACTTTACGTGATCATGTAAATATGCAGGAGTTTGAGCATGGTTAAAATGAGGCTTTATTTCTTGTGACACACACTTGAGGTACCGCTGTTGGAAAGTGCTGCTTTCACCGGACGAGGTGTAATGTGGAAATGGTGGGCACACTGTTTGGACTGGGACACAGAATATTTATCATGGGATGTGAATTAAAGGGAGACTTCAGTTTATATTGTGATGCAGTCTTGTATAGATCATGGACACTATACAGTACTCAGTAAGAGTCATGTGCACATGGTGGGCAAACTGATGGAACATTTACACGACCCTTTCACAAGTTGTGTTAGCCACTTTTTTCTTGAATTTTTAGGGGAATAATCACACCAAATAAAATATGAAAAGAGAAGAAAAACCTCCCCCTACGTCTCAAACAGGGGAACCAGAACCAAACACTATAAAGGCCCCCAAAAGCCCAGAATTCCACCTATGTCTCAAACAGGGGAACCAGAACCAAACACTATAAAGGCCCCCAAAAGCCCAGAATTCCACCTACGTCTCAAACAGGGGAACCAGAACCAAACACTATAAAGGCCCCCAAAAGCCCAGAGTTCCACCTACGTCTCAAACAGGGGAACCAGAACCAAACACTATAAAGGCCCAAAAGCCCAGAGTTCCACATACAGGCTTGTGTAGGTAGATGGTTATGTATTGTATTGTATGAGTTTGTTTTTTGAGAATAATTGCAGTGCATATCTAGTGGATACAGGCCGTCAATATCACAGGGAAATATGTCATTCTTACATACGTTATTATTCAATATCAGTTTTTCTTACAGCCACAAAATCCCCATGATTGAAAGTATAGAAAAATGTAATATAATTGTTTTGCAATGAGAAAAGAATTGACATAACGGGTTTCATTCATTATTTCTGTCATTCAATTGTATGTATGGCCATAGAGGTTCCTGTCTACAGGGGTTCCTGTGTATATGTACTTTGTAGGCAGGTCATTATATCATAACATTGTGTTCAATCCTCTAAGAGTGCATGGTTGAATAGATAAATGAGTGTTTTATTGAAATGTCTGTTCAATATAATGTGTTTTCTACATCAAGGACTCTTTACAAAACTGTCATCATGCTTTCATATTTCATATACAGTTAAAACAGTTTGAGTTTTCCTTTCAGCCCTCAACATGTGAAATTGAAGAGTTTATTAGGATCTTGCTTAAATTAGTAGCTGAGTTTAAGTTACATGAAATACAAAGCTTAGTAAAGCAGATGCAATACTTTTGGTGCTTACTGAGAAGGTTAAGTAAATTTCATTCTATTGTCATTGTAATGTTAAATTAACCTCAGCAGGATTATTTCAAAATACCAATTAGAGAGTAACCAACTGTAGTAAATGATTGTAATAGATGTATCACTATGTTGCAAGTACAGTGCTTTTATAAAGATATCTGTTAATGTGTGTGCTTTTCACCATCATAATTATGTATATATTTGATATTTTCTAGTATGTTGTGAAAAAAATACTTTCAAAGATATTTCACAAATAGATGGAAGCTGTATTATAATGAACAATAAATTGAGTAAAGAACGGAGAAAGTCTTCTTGTTTGTCTGTTACAGAAAAGTCGAGATGGTTTCCAAGCACATCTAGAGGAAGAAAGCAAAATAGTTCTAAGTAATATTAAACAAAGAAACTAATACCCAACTGTTCATATTCAATCATTGATGCAAAGAGGTACATGATATACTGGAAGCTGTGTATGCACCAAGAAGTGGAACAATCTAAATGCTATAGAATAAACAGATGAAGTCTCCACACTCACCCATCAGTATAGTCAGTGATTTCTACTAATTACCTGAACAGACATAATCTAGAATTCGACAGCTATGTTTAAAAACTTCATTTGGTATCATAGAAAACTGAACATTGCACATGTGTGTTTCGACAAATTCAAATTCTACTTAAATAAAGGAATTACTGATATAAGGTAGTAACAGTACAAATTTATTTCAGAGCTGTAATACTGGTAAAGACTGGTGACTAGATTTAAACATGTTCAGAAATATGTTGTCCATATATTACCAACAGTCATTGAAGATTTGGATGTTTTGACATATACTAAGCAATCACAGATGAAGGTGCTTCTGTCTTGTAACTCATGAACTATTTGAAATATACTATTATCTTCAAACTGATAAAAAGCATTTAAAATACATCAACTGAAATGTACTGTTTTGGTGCCTGTAGTGTAATATTTTGATACCTTTGTGAACGTTTTCTTGACTTTGTGATCGTGGTGTTTGAAGCAGTCATCTCTGGTGTTTATTAATCACTTCAGTATTGAGACAAGCAGGGATGTAAAACACAACACAAGTGGTATCTTTTTCTGTTATAAATTATATTTAGTTAAAAAGGTAACATATAACTAGATAATAAATGTAAAGGCATATAAGTATTTTTTTGCATATTTAATGTTTAATATATATATATAGGTAAACTGCAGTGTTAAAAAAATTAAAGTTTGTCATAATAAAAATATAACAAGCATTTAAATGTAAGTGGGAACTTGTTTATAAAAGGGTCTGGAGTTGGTATAAAACCCAGACCAGGGTTAATAGTGAAAGAGTTCTATGTGCTGTTGAATAATGAAGCAGTTAGAACCCTTTCACATTCAACCTTCAAGGTATACATCACAACAATTATCAACATATAATAAGAAGAAACAACATTTAACTAAGGCTCCCCAGGGTGGATCAATTGTGCAGTGCATTTCTTAATGTACAACTGTTTTGGGTTTTTTAAAATCAAAGTACTGAAAGTGCTCAATAGTGTCACACTAGAGCTTTCATATCATAAAATGTCACTTTTGCATTTTAGTTGAGGCAAATGACCCAATATACCTACATCAAGGGGTTAATGCAAATGGGCTCTATCTGCTTTATTCTATTGCACGTACAACCCTTTCACTCCCTCCCATTGACATGCTTTTAACCGAACTGAATTAGATGAAAGCCCAAATCCACTTTACTATACTTGTCTTTTAGAGACATTTTTTGTGTCTCATGAGTTGTCCAAAGGGGTGACCTAGTTTATCCTTGGTCAAGATAAACAGCTATCAAATGTTGTCTTCAGAACCCTTACAATACATGGTTATATTATAAACAATAAAATAAAACATGTCACATTGCATTCATCCCCTGATAGGCTTATTCATTAACAAAGCAAAATGAGTATTTTATTCAGATAACAATGTGGATAAATGATAAAGCTGCATTGCCAATCTCTCACATGCACACACACAAACAATCATGGTCCATGTACTTCATGTTATGGGTAAACACTTGCAGTATAACATATGGTGGGCAATAGTTTATCAAAGCATTTCAAAGTAAAACACATGTTATTTACATTATTGTACGTACAGTAGTAACAGTACAATAGTTAGTGTTGCTTCCATTAGGCTAAGCACTAACTTAGGCAACTTAATTATTATCTTATAGAATGATTTGCTATTGGGTATCCATGTAAAACAATGAACACTTATTAGCAAAAGTTGGATGTCAAAACTGTATTAATAATATTATAAATAAGCAAGCAGTATAAATAATGAGACAAATTGGGGAGTAAAATCTGTGCAAAACGGCCACCTGTGTTTAATATGGAGTACCTGCATTTACTACAAGCATAGACTATAGATGCATAGTAGTTGTTTATTATCTACCTACAATATGGAATGAGATGCCCACAGACATTTACCAGTAATATTTTATACAATTTGAGATATATACTTCAGTACACAACTCTAAAAACAACATCATAATGAAGTAAGCGGTCTCAATGTGCAGCATTTGAACAAAAGACATTTTAAAGCTTAATTGAATATAATCCTCACTGAAACAAAGATAATATGCACAGTTTTGAAGATTCATATATGGCTAAAATCATTCTGCACATAACTTACTGTGTGCAAAAATATACCATGATGTTATAACAGTAAAATTATCACATGACATAGAAAACATTTTAAAAATTGAAACTTAAAATTTTCCATATCTTTCAGTGTCACTCAAGGCAATGTCCTCTACCTTTCGATGAGACATGAAGAAAAATCTTTACACAAATTGTACAAAACAAGCATACACATAGCTATTAATGTAAAACATTCATTCTAATGTCATTCACGTTAACCTATATTTTCAATAACCTACATTTTCAATAACTGGCAACAATTCTACAATGTATTGGGTACATTTGTATAGGTATGGTCTTTGGCAAGGTGTACAGGTTAACAGTATAAGCATGTTACATTAATTGGGATCAACACATGTTATAACAAAGCAATAATGCCATTCAATGCTCAGTGCACTATTCCCCCATGTTTAGCTTCAATCGTATGTCATTAAAGTTTGCATTTATCTGTTTCTTTAGAATCATTTGCTTTTGTGGCAATTTGGGGAGAGGGTGGTTTCCTTCAAAGATGCTGTCGAGGGCACCTGTATTCTTGGATTCCAAATAAACATACATACACTACTGGAAATATAGGCTCATTGACATCTAAATTCATGGTTAAGATGACTTGAAATAAACGAAAATAATTCCCCCGTTAACAGTACATCTAGTTGTTTTCCAGATAATTCAGTATTTTTTTAGCATCACTGTTTCTCGGTTGTCAGTACATGATGCTGTTCTGTGTAGTGTTGGGAGAGAATTTCTCAGAACTTCCGGTCCCAGATCTTGCAGAGGAATTCCTTGATCTGAAAAAGACAACCAATACAGATAAACACCTCATTTAGACCATCCTTGAATAAAGACTACCAACTTTTAAGACCACTCCACTAATAAGACCGTATTCCCCATAGACGATTTATGTACATGTTGTTGTTTTCTTGCTTGATGTTACCTCATTTAGAGGAGCACCAGATAAAAAGACCGCAATTCATTGGAACCAAATGTTATCTTGTGAGCAAAGTCTATTATTATTCTGGTTGTTTGTTTCGATTGTACAAACAAGTTATCACTTTCTGAATCACCCTCTAGGCTCAAATGATGCTTGTATTAAAGGCCTATTCCTACATATTCTTATTGGGTGAAAAAAATGCCATCTGTGTTGACATTTTGGTTAATGTTTCTTAGTGTCATATATATTTAAGTGACTTTTAGAAAGAGATGACCTTTACGTGAATCCAATCACCTAATATTTTGGAATTATTTAATACATGTCATCATTGAATCAAATTGCACATTTCCACAATCTGCCTTTCTTACCTAGCAGCTTGGGTTTCAAATTCCATCAGCTCCATCTCAGTGCCTGCCACAAATATTCTGAATGGGCTTCCGTGTACATGGTTACCCGACCAGTGTACATTGATGGTGTACATACCAGGCTCTAATGGGTGATACAAACAGTTGAACAACTTGTCCTTCTGGCTGGCTCGCTGCATCTCCACGTGGAAAGCACCTGGTAATGAAGAGAACACATTTATATTGTTTACTGAAACTGGTGAATGATTACACCTCATCTACAAATCATTGGATATGACTTTTTGAATAATCTTCGCAATTTTGGATCAAACTTCAGACATCAGTAGATTTGGGCATTTCTTTTACTTACAATAACAGTGATTCATAATGTTTTACAATTAATATTCAATTAATTATGCCCCTGAAGTGTTTTTTGTCACAGATGTTTTGTCAACTGGAGTAGTCAGTTCAAAATAAGTTGCAAAATAAATGTGGTTCCTCTGCTACCCAGGATGGATGGGCAGACCAAGTTTGAGGAGGGAATGTCACGGCATTCTAGAGTAATTGAACGGAATTTGTTTTGGCACATTTTACCCTGGTGACCTTGACATTTGACCAAGTGACCCCAGTATCATTAGGGTACTTCTACTACTCAGGATGGATGTGTGGGACACATTTGAGGAAGGTAGGTCAAGGTGTTATTGATCGGAAACTGTTTTGACACTGGTGACATTGACATTTGACCTAGCAACCCCAGTATCCATAGGGTTTCTTTGCTATATAAGATAAATGTGTGGACCAAGTTTGAGGAAGGTAGGTCAAGGTGTTCTCAAGTTATTGATCGGAAACGAAAAAGTTACAGATGGACCGACAGACATTTGCAAAGCAATATGCCCTCTCTTCTTCAAAGAGGGCATAATGAAACACAACAGCGCTTTGGCAAACAAATGTAGTTGAAAGGTCATCGTAAACCGTCCTATTTTCTGGTAAAATTGGTATAGTACTGTAAATGATTGAAACAAGTCACTTCTAAAAAACATGTTCAGTTCTCTCTTTAGAATTATGTTTTTGAAATATTAGATTTGTTTTCTTGTCTGTTTCATGACTGGTACTATGGATGTACAATGTCATGGTTATGCATACTACACAAATATCACACTCACCTTTCAGTCCCATAACGCTCACATGCAGTTCACCACCTCCTGCGCCCGTAGCATCAACAAAGAAGTGACCTTGGTATTCTGGGAACACTCCATTCTCTAAACCCGGCCCCCACACTTTAATCGGACCAAGGGGTTTGTGGGTAGGGCTCTTGCCCTTGATTTCAATCACATAGGGACTTCCTGTAACAATAAAATCATTTTATTTCCCTGAGTCTGCTGCTCTTTTGCTGAAAATTGAACTGTTATTTGACACTAATGCAATTTTTCATTTTGATTTTGTTTTCATTGTTTACACAAACACTGAGGAATGCAGACATGTTTTATTTATAACATAATGCCCATATAGCATTGTGTTACATTGACAAATATGGACTTTTTATAAGGTAAATGATGATGCTAAACATTATATGACAGCTTCTGTTTTCAAAGAGAAAATACCTGTTTAACTGTTTACCCTGGCTAACCAACTGTTTGACATTATATGCACCCTCAACCACTAATAGTATAACTTAGAAACACTGCTTGCAAAAGAAATTGTGAAATAAGTAGTTCTGCAGTGGCCAATAAATACTTTCTTACTATATGGTCAGATCACAAGCAATATAATAATACATAGGCCATTTTCAACATGACATTGTGCAACCCTTTTATACTAAACAAACACAGGGTCAATGTGAAATCACTAAACTCACCATGTACGTGTCTCTTGTTTAGTTTCACACTCAGCACATGTTTGCCAATCTTCTCAGGTTTAAATCTCAGCCTGTATGTGCCGTCAAAGTTGTCTGACAAGTGAACTGGTACGTCTAGGTTGTCTGGGTCCTTACATTCAATGGTAAGTTCACCTACAAATAAGATAGTACACTGTTAGTATGTGTATATGGCCAACTGTCAAATATGCACTGACACCATCAATCGCCATGAGAGAACTAGAGAGATAAAATCCATATAACCATATCTTACAAAACCACAAAAGGGTACCATGGCATTTTACTAAAGCAATTATGCAAAACCTAAAGATATGGAATCACTGTGAACTATAAATAGGCTGATTCTATATTAAAAAGGAAGGTATATCTTTCAATCAAATGAGAGTGTGTATCTCAGAAAAAGAGTTCTGTTGGATTATATGAAGTGGTAAAGTGGATTTTATGAAAACCTTAACATTGTGTGTGTAAGTAAAGGCATTGCAAATTCCCTTTAGTAAAATGGTACCTAGAGCATTACATGGTACCTAGAGCATTACATGGTACCTAGAGCATTACATGGTACCTAGAGCATTACATGGTACC
>ENA-OREC01001992-OREC01001992.1-marine-metagenome-genome-assembly--contig:-NODE-1992-length-10896-cov-13.481468_pt1 | contig 10896 bp, 6 predicted proteins | sample MGYA00248626_ERZ508543 | MGnify/ENA primary metagenome ERZ508543 (study PRJEB26211, sample SAMN05518279) | marine metagenome | isolation source: Puget Sound, Washington, USA | host: Bankia setacea... | reverse complement strand
ACTGGCTCTTTCTCAAGAATTAAGATAGGAAAGTAAATGTAATGGATAAAATCTGGGATAGAAAATCCTTCGAAGTCGGAGGTCATTGGCCGTTGTGGCTGGATGAAAAAAACAAATGACCACGCAGAACCGACAAAAGTCGAACGCTAAAAAATAAATATGTAGCAACCTTTTAATTAGCCGTTTAATAAAGGCTTATATGCATGGTCATTTAAATAGTTTGATGAAATGAGTTTAAATAATGTTAACAGCTAAGATCTAGAATAGGTGTATGTGTAGCACAATTTGATGTAAAAGTAATAGATTCAAGTTATCTAGTGACTTTTCCAATTTTCACTGGTAATTGATACACTGCAACTCCATTATAACGCGGTCGTCGGGGTCCATGGGAAAAAACCTGAGTTATAACGGACCGCGTTATATACACAAAATCCTTAACGCGCTCTCTTTCACATACGTAAAAAAATGCCTCACCCACCGTCATTTGGTATGGGACATCAGTCAATGTATTTAGTTGTATAGTTATAACACACAAACTTTTCATAAACGAGGGTATCAATAGGTGTATGTTGGTAGAATAATTGAGTTGCAATTGATTTACCGTTTTTATTTCATTCCGACACGTACGTAAAATGGTTTGTTTTGGTGACAAAAACGCGTCTGCATGTACATTAGCGATCTAAAAATGTATAGACCATAACATTTTAAAAACTTGACAAATCTTGTCAAACTTGTGGACGTGGTTATATACTATTGGGCAATGTATTAACACTAAGCCTTAGAACTTATAAGAAACAAAATGAGAGCAGAGAGCCAAACAAAAACTTTAACTGTAACCTGATTTCATATGTAAAACAACAGTTTTCCATTTTCCAACCCTCAAAATAAATTAATTTACATCAAATAAAACTAACACTTTTAAAACAGTCTCTGCTTAAGAAAGATGGAATAAAAGCTTGGTTCCTGTTAAATTGAGAGTTTATAAGGAAAGGCTAATATATTCCAGGTATTGGCAGAGATTGGCAGCTTATTTGATGTATCTATCTGCGCATTTACAATGTATCAAAATCTTTATTTTTTCTCAAAAGTCTATTAAATTGGTCAGGTATAAACAGCCCCCGCATGTTGATTGGCTGTATCACTATTGCTAAATAAAATTCTAAATTGTGCTCAGTCAAATCATCCCAACCCACATGCCTGCCAAAAAATGCACATAAACACATGCACACAAAACAGTAACAACAAATTTCTATATATATATATAGTAGTTAACCTTGATTAAAAACGCATACATTTAGTACCGTAATAACGACGAAAATCGCACCTTCATAAACTCACAAAAAATTGTTTTAAAATTTAAAAAAAAATCTTGGTTATTAACTAATTAGCAATTTCTCCTTAAACAGTAAATAATAAAAAAGCACATCCTCCAAAAAAAACAAAACAAAAATATTTGTTTGTAACACATCTTAACCAGTAACTAACTGACAAGCAATCAAAACAACAAAAAAATCAAAATTTGTTACGCTGAGATTTCACAATTATATAAAAACAAAATTCCTTTCCTGAAACTTCTCTTACCAAACTTAGCTACATGTATCATGTTTTACCTAAACAATTATTTCCACAAACTAGTGAAAATTCAAGGTCAGTTATTTTGTTCTTATAACATTGACAGACAAGTGCCATTTATAATTTCAAAGAAAAAGGTTAAAAAACTGTTAAGTACGCTTCAAAGTTATCCTACATTTGTTTTCTAGTCTACAATGTATTGCATAATTTAATATGCATTTCATCGAATCAATGCTAGTGAAAAGGACAAAAACTCAATATTGCAGTTCATTCAATACATGATTATTTATGTACTGGAGTAACCAATACATTTACATAGAAACAAAACAAAACGGTTGAAGGAAAATCATCGTCAGACAGGACAGTTTATAATTACCATATAATATAAAACATGCATTGTGGTAATGAATCAGAGTAAATATAAATGTATAGCTAGGCTTGGTGAAAGTGCATTGATAGTTTTATATCAATTCACCTCAAAATAGTGTGTGTGTTTACACCAACCAAACTTGGCATCTGAGTTCCATTCGATCCTACGCTATTAACAGCTATCAATCAATCTTAATTCTTTGTACCCCCAACAAAAAATATCAGCATTTTGTACTTGATTTCAAAAATGTTTATAAAAATCGTACCTGTCAAAATCAAACTGGTTACTATAAATCAGGTAATCAAAGGTTTCTACGTTTGAAATACATTTTATTTGAATTCTGTTTGCTGTTTAATGGTTACTTGTACTATACAGACTTGTAAGTTTACATATGTTGAATACAATTTTAGAGGAATACACTATGAGTTCAACTAAGTATGTTGATTATCTTCAAACAAACTGGAAAACATTTTTTAATGAAAAACTACATAAACTAGAAAGATGACTATAAATGTGATAACTTCCTAAACTTCATTGCATTAAAATTACACCTAAATGTATATATATGCTTCATTTATTTTTATTATTAAAATTTTAATTTCTCAAAATTATTCATACCATAAGTGGAAATTATCATAAAAGTAACAAAGATAACAAGTATTATGTAATAATTAAAAGTGCATGTACAAGGCTGTCATCTGTAGGACTATGAATCATTTTGCTCTATTTTTACCTTTTCTAATTTGTACAGTTGTTTACACCTTTACAAACCACAAAACATAGCTGTCTGTATCGCTCTTCTATTTGCATGCTCATTTGTGACAAACACACACTTTCAGACTACCAAAACTCAGTACATTAACTGACCTTGCATGTTTTCCCATCTTTAGCTGATTTCTATATATGTAACCGTAAATACTTGCTCGTATATATTGTTTGTATGCTTGTTTTTTAGCTATTTTGAATGAGAAAAGGGTTATTAAACTTTCTAATGAAAATCTGAACTATACAACCAGTTCTATTTTCCATTTTCATGCACATTAATTATAGCAACACTTTCTTTCAGACAACAAATCACTTTAAATTCATGATTCAGAAATAGTAGACACAGGTACAATTCCTAAAGAACCTAATAAACTGTTTGCTCCTAAGTTTTTTATGAATCTTTCTGTTAAGGTTTTAATCATTGAAGTGCAGTTAGTGTTTTGTTGCAAGATTTATTTTGATGCCTTAAATTTCTTAGCATCAGTATAAAAAATAAAAATTTGCGTTTCTAGATTTTAATTATGGAGGTTCAACTAATGCTATGCCATAGATTTGATTGTGATATTGTTTTTTCTTAGTGTTAGCATTCTACGTTGAATTTAGTAAACCACCTGTTATGTAAGTTTTTAACTGGTATGGATACACTTATTATGTACTTTTTACTTTTTCAATTAGACTGTTTATTTGTCTCTTTAAATGAGGAATTTGGAATGCTAAGAGAAAAACAAAACTTCTGTTGTTGCATAGCGACATTTACTTTTAGAGATTAGATACATTTAATACTGGAAGGCAGCCAAATGTTAATTGAACCAGCTGTGCAAACATAGGGAATGAAATATCACTCTATCCTAGCTTTACATTGTCTGTGTACTCACCATTTCTACTGAATTATCTCTTGTGTAGTACATGAGCTGGTATTGTCGGATCAATGTAGCAAACTGGTCATACCACTCCACAATAAAACAGTATCTCTCGTCAGCCTGAAAGAAGAAACACTTAATGTATTAATCTCACAATAGTATCAAGACGTAACAAAAAGATCATTTGTAGTTTCACCACATTGAACTAAACATGCTGCACACTCAGGGCACGAAAATTCCATTAACAACGGGTTTTGGAAGCAGAACAAGTGTTTTTAAGAACTTGTTTTTAACATACTTTATCATGATATGCAGGAGGAGAAGAAATGTTAAGAATGTTTGTGCCCTCACGCTATTTTATCTTTAAACATGGACAACCCCTGTAACCAGCTTATATTGAAGACATGAACACTTATCAAGAATCTTTTCAATTGACTATCTTGTGTAATTACCAAGTTTAATGATTTCAAAACTTGTCTACGTTTTTCTTTCTATGAGAAAACTTAGTCCAAAACAAAAGTCAGCAGATTCTTGACTAAGCTCAAACCTGGTGAGTTAAAATTGACTGCATGACAAAATAAGTTTCTTTAAATAGTTGGACAGGTAAACTTCATATTCTTTTCTAGCCACATTCTTTTTTCTTTTTTTTCCAAATTTTATTCACATAATTGTTCCTTTTACATCACAATCTGAACAATACAAATACATATAGCAGCAACAAATTACATGTCTATGTTTTATTTATTTTTTTGGAATAGAAAAAAAAAGAGTTTTGTTAGAAAAGAAAAACTTTTAGGGGTGAAACAAAATAGTATAGATATGTATGTGGGGAAAAATATTTTTAAAAGGTTAGTACCACATTCTTACAGGATATGGTATAAATTAGAAGAACAGATACAAATTGTTTAAATGATCATTGGTCCTGTACACTAATAAAGCTTGCCAGGATGATAGGAAGACTTGAATTTTCAAGCAATGAATTTGGAAATAAGGCTTATGAACTAACAGATTGACTGACCCTTTTACAAGAGGCTGTAGGTTACCAGACTATCATCACAAAAAGTAAAGCATAGATTGACTTTTTCACATACATTACACTTATATAGAATATAAAATGCTTTGAGTAGCTGCCAATGGCAGTAAACACTGCTCCAATCAAATTTGAAATTGTCTAGTATAAACTGAATTGTATATCTATCTCCTTAGAACGCTGATCATTACGGTGTACTTCGATTATTTCAACAGCTTATGTATACATATACGTTTCTTAAAAGTGTGAAGAGTTAAGAGCAATAGTAAATTTCAAACATCAGTTTTGACATCTTGGAAACACATTTCATTATTTAAAATCGATTTAGATTGTTCTAAATGTATATTAACCACGCAAGATGTGCACGTACTAGTACCGTAATAGGATTACATAAATACGAATATGATTTTTAATAAAGAAATAAGTGATATTTTGTGTTGAAAATATATAAACCATATTTTATTTTGATACCCCACCCATCTGTTGTACCATGTACAGTAACAGGTGCTGGAACAGCGCCTCGAGTATTAGAAAACACGGTTGCATTTGAGAAAATGAAACAGCCCGAACTATGTTAAGGTACTTAAACATTTCATGTAACGAAATCAATTTACCATTTTGTTTTTTGTCTTCGAATGCTTCGGTAAACAAAGAAAGTTTCAGTGCATTCACCAAATCGAAAATTTGTTGTTGGTAACCAACCGCCTAGACTTATTTGGTACGCGTAGTCTGATTGGTTACCCTATTTAAGTTTAAAACGCGACACTGCAACAAGGAAGTGCGGATGTTTCTTGTCGTAGTGATATCTTTATAAGTAATCGACTAATTTGACGCTCTCTGCGACCAATTTTCCTTCTGAATTACGAGGTGTAAACAACTTCTATTTTCCCCAAAAATATAACATGTATTAAAATAAATCGTTTTAACTGACATTTATAATTTACTCCATAATGTATGTAAACTTTACCTAGATAACTCCATTCATGAATAAGTTTGTATGTTTTTGCCCATTTAATTACACGGAAAGAACAGTTAATGCTTTTTAAGTCTTACATTTAGCCAATCTTGTCTATCTTTAGGTGGAATGAATTTGCGTTTTATGTTGAAAGCAAAACATATACATCGGTAATTTAGGGTAATTCGTAACTGTCTATATGAGTGGGCCCAATCAACAGCAATTTGATGGGTGGACTGAACAGGTTTTTGCACATTAGAAACATTTTTGCAAAGAAATTCGTATTAAGTTCATCAAAATCTCAAAACGTGTTTACTCAGTCTGGCTTAAAAGTTTTGTCCGACAGGTTATTGCACATTTGCTAATATGGGATGAACAGAGGTGAGCGGGTTGTGTTTTGGTTGTGTTTTATAGAATGTAATTCACTCTCATGCATCAAACACACACTAAGTATAAGGAATTGTAAACACACATGTATGTAATTATTTAAATATGCTGTTTTGTATTTCAACGCCCTAAGTACTTATTAAGATTAACAAAGCACATGTATACGCAACACCCTTAACTAACCACATCACAGTAAAAGTTTGTTCTTATTGTTTTGAATGCTGTCTTTAAATTTTGGACATGCTCAGTAGTTGAAGAGTTTTACAGATTTAACTTTGTAAAATGCCACAGACAACGGGTTGATTATATACCTCGGAATAACACGTGGTAATATAGTACAATTATTTTTTTTAAGTTCATTTGTATACCTTAATGTTAACTCTTTTCACATTTTTTTGTATTTGTTTACAGTATCTTTAACATCACATGCGTATGCAGTAAGCACAACACTTAAGTACACCCTATGTACATCTGCATAAACAGGCCTAACTATTCCCTTACAGTAAACATGTAGATTCAGCAGAGAGGACAGTAATAATAAAGTTAAGAGCAGACACGTCATGCCCGTTGAGGTCACACTCCTTTCAGTTCATGTAGGTCTGTGAATCAGATGAAATGCCATAAATGGATTACTATTTGAAGGCACCCCCAACATACCCACCAGTGTTCGCGTATCGGGTACGTTTGTACAGGCTGATTTGAGTCTACATATTATGCCCCTAGTAGGCGGTGAGTTACTATGGTTGGTCGGTACCAAATTGGGTGAACAGTTTTAATGGTTATTTCTTGTAAGGTATATATAAGACGAGTTTAAAAAAGTGTGATATAGTTGCGTATCACACAGCTATTGGCTTAGAACAGAGTTATTGCCCTTGAATTCGTCAAAATTAGGATTTTCAAGGGTTTGAATAAAGAACTTCATTGTTTGTAACTTTAAAGCCACCAAACTTCACAGAAATGATAAACAATACAATACTATACTGAAATTATAATCACATTTGATATTCATACATTTAAAGCTTGGTTATTGCCCTTGATTTAATAATGTTATACTGCTTTTAGCTCGATTTTTGTTTACGTTTCATTCATACAACATCCAAGCCACATATATATTACACTATACTCACTACTCATAATAATGATATACATATCCTCTAGGTTAAATGAATCCCATTGAGGTTCTTATCCAAAAAATTATTGCCCTTGAATTACAATAATCAAAACTATTTTCGAATCAGACAAAGTTAAAGAGAAAACTACAAGGTAATCACGAAAAAAACACACAATAAACTCATTGTGTCACATGTTTCATCTATGAAACATTGAATGCACTGAAAGGCTCTCCTATTACATCGATGGCTTACCCTAAGTTATTTTTAACACTCTTTATGAATGCAGCTTCTTGTTTGTCTTACAATTAAAACCGTTGATAAAAAAGCAATCACATTAACCGTGATGTGAGCTACAGCTCCGCTGTGGTGGAGTAGCGCTAACACCTACAACAAGGACATCTGATTTATAAGTGACTTCCAGGAAAGGCTTAGATGACAACCAAGAAAGTATGGTGACGCTTTGTTAGCATTAGACATAAAGGAAAGACTAAAACAAGTGTTTAGTGTACGGTCTTGTGATGACAACCACAAGGAAGATACTACAAATCAGAAGAAACTATACTCACAGGACCAACCGAGAGTGGATAACGATGACCCAAAATGAACGCCAGTGGCTAGGCATTGTTTGATGAGGACTTGGGACCTATTTATACAGATAACACTCACTTGAGCAGTAGATCGAAATTAGAGGCACTACCTTTACTAATATATACTCTAGGATAGCTTTAGGGGCAGCGAAGAACCCTAACCATCAAAAGCCGCCACCAGTCCCTAACAGGCGCCTCTGCGAAATCAACACAATAAGAACAGAGTTGAGAACCCTTATGGCACCTTACCAAAGCTGCAGCATAGTTGAGAGATAAGGAATAGTGCAACTTAGAGAACAGTTAAGAACAAGACTTAGAGCACAGACTAACGCACATCGAATAAGATGCAAAAGAAGGCAGAAAACAAATAAAAGACTTACATATGTTGAAAACCAATATACATTTACAAATAGCCTGCTGTGTTAGGAGAAGTCTGGGAACCTCGAGAGTAGCCAGATTGAGGAGAAACAATATTTAAGAGAAACCCATTCTGACTCACTGCGAAGAGAGCCTCTGGGAAACATTTCTTCCCGTAGACACATTTTCAACCCATACATTTATCTTTTTAACCCCTATTTCTATGACCAGTCAACCCATATATCTAAGACGTTGCATTGCTTTAATAGGGGAAGACTTTCTTTGACGTCTTTGCAACACGTATGAAAGCTTCGTGCAAATATATAAGTATACCGACACATCTGTTCAGAAGGGAGACATTCCAGGATTCTACAGCTATGTCGAGCACACCACTGCACTGACCCAACTACTACACGAAGCTAGAATCAACCACAACGACTTGACAGTGATATGGCTTGACCAAGATAGTGTTTATGGATCCATACCGCCAACAACTAATACAATGGCTATATAATGGCTATGCATCAGTACTACATCCCAGACCATTCAAGTAACCTCATTACGAATTACTTCAATAACAACCATTTGAGGTTCTCACGCAGCAGATTCACAACCACCAGCTTCAAAAAGGTATTGTCACAGGGATGCTTCATCTTTGCCAAACTGTTCGTCATGCTTTAAACATGAGTATCAAGGCAGCAAAAAGAGACACCAAGGCAAACACTGACATCTGTCTGGCATTCAACATGGTGTTTATTGACGACGTTACAGTCACCGCAGTAACCAACATACAAGACAGATGGATCCTCAAGGCTTCTAATGAAGCTGTGTCATAGGCGACGATATTCTTCAAATCCAAGTGTTTGGTTGTGAGAAAGGGGACAGTTACAGACAATGTTAAAGCTGTTTATTTAAACCGAACAAATCCCCAACTGACCAGCCACCCAAACAGGTGATTGGGGAGTGGTTTGATTCAACGCTTTCAGACAAAGGTAGCCTACAGACTATGACAGCAAGTTGGAGAGGGCTGAGAAGGATTAGCAATTCAGAACTCTCCACAACATTGAAGGCCTGGATGTTCCAACATGACCTCATTGTCAGACTACTTATTTGGCAACTTATGCTCTATGCCATGCCACAGTTGCGAAGCTAGAACAACTCATTAGCAAACTCCTGAGAAGATGGATAGGCATGTCACTCAAGGCATTCCCCAAGATTGGACTATACATTCGACAAACTCCCAGATGCCTATCAGTTTGCTGGTGGAGTTGCATAAGGTTGCAAAGGAACGCCTCTTACTCACACTGCAAATGAAAGACCGGTGATGCAGGCGGCACACAAGTCAGTACAGGAATGGTCTGTGATGCAAGCAGAGGAACAAGCCAAACATAATATCAAGCGCCAATAAATGTTAGGCTCTACAATTCGAGGTAGAGAAGTCCTAATCACCAGACGTCACGGACAGTTGGAGAAAGCAGACATGCGAGAAATGTGCTGTGGTAAAACTATGGTGCAGGCAGAAATCAGAAATGTAGAAGAGTAGACAAGAAAGTTCAGTTACAAGCTCAATAGAATAAGACGAAGTGGAACAAACTAGAGATAAAACTATCCTGACAAATGTTGTGGCAATATGAGCCACTTCAATTGATCCGATCCGTGTACAACTTGCTGCCCATTCCGACAAATCTGACACACTGGAAGCTTTCAGAAAATCCCACCTGCCTGATGTAAAAACACTATGTCACATACTGTCATCCCAAGAACTTGCAAAAGAGGGTAGACCTAGGAACGCACATAACATTTCCTTAAGGAAGTAATGCGTTCAAACCTCCGACCAGATATATTTCTATGGTCTGCATGTGTATCTAAAGTAAGTGATAATTGTAGAGGTCACTGTGCCCTGGGAGGAGAGAACAGAAGAGTTCCATGAATCGAAGAAACCCAAGTATCAAGACCAGGCCGATCCATGAAGGGAAAGCTGCTGGAAAACAACGGTATTCCTAGTAGTGATTTGCTGCAGGTTTTCCATCTCAATCAGAATTGAGAATGCTGGGGACATCAGCTGAGAGAATGAAAGACAGAGGCCCACGCCCTATGAACACTGCATAAAGAGCATCCAGTTTGGCTCTGGCTTCGACCCAGCAAACCAAATTGAAAGCCAACGTATGTGAACGAGGTAGTGATTGACCCATCACTATCTGCCCCGCCACCCCGAGGATGTATCGAGCATAAGGTGGCGAAACATCTTATGACGGATGGAGACTCGGCTGATTGCGTCTACGTTTAGCAATGATATCTACTAAACTAGCCATGTAATAGTTATGCAAACATGAAAACATATTTTATAGTTATTTAGTACAAGTAAATAGAACCAATTCATGATATTAATTTTAAAGGATTTTGTTCCAAGTTCTAGGTTATATTTAAATATTTTTTCCTCAAAATCTTTCCGATTAAATTTACATTATGAAGAGTTCCCACATTGCTAGTCATGGCCAGTAAACACATAACAACCCGCCTATGTATCTTACTGCCTTATTTGATGTATGCTTGAATTAATATAAATAAAAAAGGAGATATAAATGACGGTGGAATAACAGTGGACACAATTCAATACCGTATCAGAATTCAATGACATTAAGTACGAACATGCTTGGAGTTCGTTCATATACATGTATCTCCTGCTATATAACTATTCTTAATTTGACAAAGCATAGTAAATAGAAAAAGGAATAGAGAATATGCTATTTATTTATTCTTATACTCATAGTGTTATCACCCTGATTACAGAATTATACTAATATGTTGTCTGTTTTGACATTCTCAAAATTGCAGACAATCTATTCATATTTTAATCAAGACATACATGTGTACGGACAAAAGAACATTAATGACAATAAA
>ENA-OREC01001991-OREC01001991.1-marine-metagenome-genome-assembly--contig:-NODE-1991-length-10896-cov-14.340512_pt1 | contig 10896 bp, 5 predicted proteins | sample MGYA00248626_ERZ508543 | MGnify/ENA primary metagenome ERZ508543 (study PRJEB26211, sample SAMN05518279) | marine metagenome | isolation source: Puget Sound, Washington, USA | host: Bankia setacea... | reverse complement strand
AGAGAAAGACAGACCCAGAGAAAGGCAGATACAGAGAGAAGTAGAAAGAGAGAGATAGAGAGAGGGAGAACTTGAGAGAAAAGGGGGCAAGTGAGTTTGAGACGGAGATAGGGAGAAAGAGAGAGAAAATGAGACAGACAGACAGAGAGAAAGATGAAGAGAGAGGGAGGGAGAATTTTAAGAGAGAGAGGGGAGGAAAAGTCATTACTGATGATTGGGATAATGAGAGGCTTACACAAACAGGACACTTTAAAACTGACTACATTGAGCAAGGATTGTGGGGAATAAATAGCATACTAAATGTCCGCAGTAATGAATCAGATCAGTACCCATCAAACGTAAAATCATGATTAATGGGAAACTGTATATTTCATGGTGTCTCTCTTGTGTAGCCTTGATCATATGGGGAATGTTTGTAAATAAAGGTGAGTAGGTGGTGGTGGGGAAGGGGGAGGGGGTTATCTCGTTAGTCTGACACTTACAGCTACATGTAACTAGAGCGATTTTATGTTTTACTCTCTCTCTTTTTCTGCAGTGTGTATACTATCAAGTTGTATATGATAAAGTATAGATTACAGTGATGGGTTCATTGTATAAATGGACAGATGAATCTACTTTCTTGGTAAAATGTTATGTTGCAATCTTTATTATTATGCACAGACTAACTGCATTGTAGTGAGGGTATTTTGTTGTTCCGTGTAACACTATATGGCAACTTGTTCAAAATCCTAGATATAAAATAATGTGAATGTTAACAATATGAAGTACAGTACCCTTATGTGTAAGTCATGACTAATAATGTACGGTATTGGTTTGCATCAAGTAAAACAATGGCAAATGCATAAACATTCAGACAACTAAAAATATGACACCTCAGAAAATTGAAGAAGATATAGCCTCTGCATTTAATAAAACTGATTTGAAACATCCTCAAAAAACAAGATACGAAATGTTTTGAACAAATATCGAATTGTGACTGGTTTTCTAACTTCTCATTGTTAGTCATTGCAAGCTGATTTCTATCCAAGGATACAGCACGGTTTGACTATTTACCAGTGAGAATGTGGGCGGAGGCATGGTTTATACAGGATACTGCTGTTATCACCTTTAGTTTGGCAGTTTATAACAGATAAGCCATGTCGATTTATCACCCATGACTCACAATCCTGAATCCCTGAGCAATCTGTTATTTATTTACAAACAGCAGGCTGATTCAGGTACGACAAACCAGATTTTTGAAAGATTATCATGTAGCATTCTTTTAATGTTTGTAATCCAATCTTACCTAATACCCAGGTACACATTCACTACATATTGTATATCAAGTCTGCTTATAGCTGTTAGTTATACACCCTCTATAAAACTGAAGCTGGCTAGAGGTATTTCAACATTCAAAATCATGATTCAGTTTTCCTTCAAAGTAAAAATCTGATGATTAAAGCAGTCAGTTCAAAGATATGATTTGTATTCTTTGTTCTTTGATGGCTTTGATTTAACTATGCAATGTTTGCTACAATGCTACTGAAGGTGTACCAAAGTGCAACACTTGCTCATAGTGTTTCAATATAAACATTCAAGAACATGTTGCCATAATCTGATGATGATTCAAGCTCACAAAACCATACTTGAATTCTATTTCTTTTTTAAATTGAGACACAGAGATCTAACAAGCTAGTTTCTGAACTACTTCCTTAAATAAGTATATGTCAGATTTGCCTGAGGGTGTGAACTACAAATGTAACGTACAACATTGAAGAAATTGGCCAACATGATTGGAAATGGAAGTTGGGTAATAGAGCAAGGAGGACATAAAGTATAACATGCAATTTACCACTGATAAATTGGTTTTGTGCCTCTTGGCTTACAATTATATTATAGCATGAACTAATTTGTCATTTAAAATGATAGTGTTGAGATTTTTATTTAGATATTGAGGAAAGATTTCTTACAGATGTAAAAGAATGTCTCATATATGCTATTTATTTATTTTTGTAAAAGAATATTATAGATATGTTACAACTGTCTTGGAAGTAAAGGTTTGGCAATGCTGGAGCTCCAACTCCACCCAGTAGATCTGCCCAGTGCATTGCACTATGGCAATCGTCAGATTCATATACTCCTTTTAAGGAAAATTCATGAATGTTTGACCATAAATAAAAGACTTACTGTGTCGTTAGCTTCATGGTGAGATTTACGTTTGTTTGAGGCATCAGGAGAATGCTGGGAAAGTCTCTTGTTGGGCTGGTCAGGTGACAACTGGGAACGACGATTGGCAATCTGAAAAGACGTGTCAAACAACTGATTATTTATTGTACATTCTACCACACTCGCTTGTTACGCTGTCTCTGATTTGACGTCGCAACTATTATTATGTTGTTTCAGATTGGACGTCACACCTTAATTTGCAAATGTTTTCAGCAGCATTATATTGTGTATGAATCTAACATAGTTCTTAATTATAGATATATGCCAATCTGATAAACATAGTAAACAGAAGAAGGCATTTTGTATTTACTTCATCATGAACTGTAATTTCGCAATCACTTTAGCATACACTGTACACTCTTATACAATGAATTCAGACCTTCGTGGCACTAGATATTTAACAATCATTTAGTTTATATCCATGTTCCTTTGCATGAAACATCTTTGCTTCCTTAAAGATGATTCACAGCCTGGTTCAATGAAAGTTGGTGTTTATTTTAAGTTTCCTCATCATCCTACACCTGTTGTATATCTGTACCAATTTTTTCTAACAATCATAATTTCCCTTCCATATACCTTTCCAATAACAAATAGTAAACAACTCTTGTGCCAAATCATGTTTCATTCTATCCAAACTATAATAGTGTATGTGCCAATTTCGTTTCCATACCCAATTAGTTGTGTGTAAGTGAGTATAGAACTGAAGTGTGCCATCATAGCGTGTTAAGATGTTTTCTAGGTATTTTGGTACTTTTCATCATGTCTAATCTATATCTGTTAATACAATGCTGGTATTTGCACTTTATCACTGAACATTCTAAAAATCTTTCGATATGGCTTTTTTGTTTGATTATCTGAGGTATATGCATAATTTCGGAAATTCTTTTCATAGTTTCACCTCCTCGACAACAGAAACAACATATTTCTTTGGTGCCTATGTGTTTGGAGCTTGGAAAAGCCTAATGTTGTCTATTTAATTTTTATACGTCTCATTATATATTTTTTCTTATGAAATGACCACTCATGTAATATTACTATTTATGACATCTGTTTAAATAGTGACTTAGTTGATATTTGTCTGTTAAGGCTGGTTGATAAGTTGGTTACCTTCCACAGTGCTTTGAAGTTTCTCCTAAGTATCTATTTATATATCTCATTTTATATTGTCCGTATATGATGACCTCTCATGTGTAATATCTTTATTTATTGTACCTCTAGTTGTGACTTCCTTTTATCTGGTGAAGGCTGGATGATGAGTTTACCGTCCAGTGCTTTAAGTTTGTCCTTGAATGACACAGGCTCCTCATCCAAGTCTTTCTCACCAGATGGCAAATCACTGAAACAGAAGTAAAGAACATGAGTACAAGAGACAAGTATATCAGACAAGACATATTTGGGATGGTCTGTTTTGGACAGAATTTGGTGGTCTTAATAGCATAAATAGTGGGAAAACAGATAAGTTATCTTTGTTGTCAGGTGGTCTGTACAAACAAGTATAGTCTTTAGTAGGGGTTTAAATGATATTTGATGATTTGTGTTGGTTGTCATGGTTACGGATATCAATGATGTGGCTAACATCTTATAAGTAAAACAATGTCACAAAATTTTTAAAAAAAATGACACTCTTATGGTGTATTATAGTCTCACATATACATTACCAACTAGCAACTGAAATGGATCTTGTGAGAGTCAAGTCTTGAATAACTGTCACACACACAGTGGTTTAACAAGTAAATGTTCTGGTGTATTGTTTTATCCATTCCCTTTTCAACTGATTAAAGTAAAACAGCACTAAAAGGCGACAAGTTACTAGATAGATAGGATGTTTTTGCTTAATTGCTTGATTTCGTTATTCTACTCGTATTTTCGTTGTCATTGCGGTGCCAGAATATTACCTTACAGAGTTACAGGTGTCATTAAAGGTAACCTCAGTATGTGATACTCGGTGATGGTTCAGAACATCAATGCTGAATCATATTCCACTTACTAAGTGAGTTATAACAGTGATGCGTTAATCACTAAAGGTTGAATAGGCTTTGAGTGTATATTGTGGCATATCTGGATTTGTCACAGATACAAGTTTTGAGATAGATGATATTCCATGCAGTCAGGCTTGGTTGTGCATACCCTACTTGGAAACTGTAAATAATTAGAACATGTGATCAAATGCCAAATCTCTAAATAATGTCCTCCCTATAAAAAAAGGAATTACATTACAGAATTCATCATTTCTACTCGTCCTGCACCAGAAACCAGAAAACCCAACTATAGTCAGAATGATAGGATTCAGTTTTTGTACCCTGGTTATAGACGATACCTTCAGATATATGTACCGGATATGTGTTTTAAATTGTCACAGGTTCTTCATTAGCAAGTTATTCATGCTAAAATTTGCATACCGGTAAAATGCAAGTTAAAATCTAGATTTGCCGGTTGACTTTCTTGTATATGTACTTCTCAAATTTTTGCCAGCTTTATGGATGTACATGTAGTTACAAACTCATTTAATATACAAGCCCAATTTATACACATACACAGAGATATGGCAGTGCACAGATTACGGTTCAATAGTTATTTTAAACATTTGGATTTCATATAGTTCATTGTACATTCAAAATTTTGAGAGCTCGCATATATTTTCATGTGTCGACCATATTTAAATTCGAACCCTGAAGGAAGCTCATGTTAGCAAGTTAAATAAGGAAATTGAAACTGAAAACTTTACTGTACAGGTGGTCATACTGATCTAGCTCAAGTTAGTATTTATGTACTCTGTAATCTCTCCATGCAGAAATGTGAGTGTCATCGTATTACTGGTGAAGAGAATAGTGTTTTAAGTTGTAAAACAAAACTTTTTTCATGTAAACCGGTTTGACAGTACCTAATTGATTACTACATCTTTCCTAATTTGTCACGATTAACACATGAGATTTGAGTGCTTGTTCAGTATTTATGATCTTTTAAATATCAGTACAGTTATAAAATGGGGAGATTTTACATACATAGGTTTTAGAAGGTAACTGCGTGTAATGATATTAAATTTTGAAGATGTTAAATTCTAAAGGATGGGGATATATATTAAAATATTTATGGCACTTTCTAGATGTAAAGCATGTTGTATAACGTTTTATATTTTGAAAAGCTTTAACATTCATGTATACAAAAGTCATGTAGATTCAATTTGTAATATTGATGCTCTTTGTAACCTTTAACATAGAAAAAATACAAAATGCATAGTATATATTTACATGATTAAACAGCTGACAAGATTTTTTGAAAACTGATTCAGAAACATTATTAGTGGTGAATGAAAACAAATCATACACAATTGAAAGGAATACATGTAATTGATTTAGAATTGTGACTGTATGGAAACTGAAGATAAATGTGTTTTATGCTCCACAGACTGCATGTGCACCAACAGTTTGACTACAGTGGTTGTGTAAACATGACCTATTGAAACACTTCTTTTCTAGCTTTTAAAAGTGTTTTTTTAATGTTATGCAAACCATATTTAAAACAATTTAGTACTAAATGCTAAAGAGGCAGATATTCATTAAGTTGATAAAGTCTTTAAGCTGTTTGGAAGTGATGATCGAAACATGTATTTAGCAAAGATAGTAGAAGTTAATGTCTGTCTGTAAAAAAACACAATGGGAATCAGTACACTTAAATTGGTCGTTAGTGGAGCACTGCCTGCTGTATTAGTTATAATTATAGGTATAGCATAGTTTCCTGGTTGTTTCCAAGTTCCTCTCTTTGTTCTGTCCACATTCCACTTAGATTGCATGGCTGGAAAACCCGAAATCTCCTTTGCTGTAAATGTGTGTGTGTGTGTGCAATGCTTATAACATATACAGAAGAGTAGAAGAGTTTGGGTGGATGCCAGATACACTTTTTCACCTCTACCCACCCAGATCTGTATAAACTAGACAATCTTCACATCAACAGAGACAAATATCTTTATTTATATCTTTTTTTGTTTGCAGATATTTTCTCATTTTTTGCCTAGGAAGAGAAACTGAAAGCTGAGACAAAGGGAATATGAAAGTTAAGGTTGTAAAAACTTTTAGATTCAAATTGGTGGTTCAATTTTGATAACAAATAAAAGTTTAGAGTTAGAACTTGACAAGTTTTTGTTTCATAGTTCAATGAGACTTTGCTAAAAAAAAAACTATAAAAAAAAACTGACAACATAACTATAGTTTTTTCCTCAGATGTACTTTCATATACATATATATAAACACCAAAATTTACTGATAATTCGTACCCCATCTAAAATGGTTTTGCTTTAGTGTCAAAATGTAAACTTTTAAGATTTAATTGAGTTTCTGTGTAATGAAAGCTTCAAGCTGAGTAAGTGTAGATTTCTTGGAAATTAATTAGTTTGATGACAGTTTCTAGTATTCTTGGTTACAGAAATTTGTGCGTGTAAACTGACACATCTGAAAACAAAGACCACGGAAAAATACAATGTTGGTCTATATTGACAATCGTCGCCCTTTGAATACAGGTTAAAATGATTACATGTATTTACAATTCAACTAGCAAACATTATGAAGTGTGGTCTCTAAGTCAGGTGGTAACAAGTCAGGTGTTGACATTGTGAAGGTTTTACAGCTACTATGATTCAATTGATTTGCCTTAAATGTATGAAACTTGTTAGCGCTCTGTTTACATACACATACACTCATTTACCGTGTGTGTATGTGTCACATGTCTGAGCGAACATGAGACATCAGTTATTGTTCATGTAACTTATCAATTAACACACTTATATATATTTGGCGAAACTTACTCATAGCTGATTTCATTGCTGATTTCATGATGATAGATCCCACAAATAACCAGTTTGAATAATAGATTTCACAATCTCACGTTCTAGCGCCCCTTGTATTCGAGGTATCAGTTGCATGATTGATAAGGACTATAGAGTATTTGATGTTTCAGTTATGATATGACCTTACTGCTGATGGCATGGCATGTCATTTACAGATAAAATCCCAGACAGATAGTCATTTTTAGTTCTGCTTGAAAATATTGAAGTTTAAAGTTCTGCTTGAAAATATTGATGTTTAAAGCATTATGGGATAGTTTTGACTTGACTTGAGTTTTATATGAACCCATTATATAAATTTCGTGCATTCTGATTTCAAAGTAAAACACATATTGAAATATTATCTAGTTGCGTTTGTTTACCTTAATTGGTTTATTTTAGAATTGGTTAAAGAATAGGATTGTAAATGCCAAATTGTAGATATAATGAGTTCCTTCAGAAATTGAAAGCTGATTGGGAAACTGTTGTACCTGCAGGTAACTATTATTTAAAATGATCAGGAAGTTAATTATGACACTTTGTTCTATTTAACCCTTGGAATGTCTTTTGTATTTACATTTTCAAAAGTGTAGTAAAATAATTCCCCATTTGTAAAGTGATGCAGTTTGTTTTGTTAAGGGTATGCATGTATTTACTTGGAAGTTGCATTTAAAGTTTTTGTGTGACAAGTATATTTAGTGGTAAAAGCGACAGGGTTCTATAGGGCTATGGAATCAATAAGAAAATAGAACATTCACCCCTGGATTTGTATATGCATGTTTTCCTTTTCTCTGAAAAGGGATTAAATCTAGGAAATTCTGTATTAATACTGTACCTGGAATTGAACATTTGGGAAGGTTTCTGAGTCTCAGACAGAGGCTTATCAGGTGTTGCAGGCTTTTCCTCCTTAAGTTCCATATGATCCTCTGATGCTGCCTTCTTTGGACAACAGCAGCTAAACACGCCTACCACTAGACCCAGACTGAACAGTGCCGCCAACCCAGTCCCTACAGTCAATATCATCTCACTTGACTGCCTGTGACCTTGACCTTTAGCCGAGAGATCAGAGTTCACCGCCAACTGCAGATTTGTTGGATTATCTTTAATTATTTTGAATTCCGTCTGATGATGACCGTCTGCTGAAAGTTTTGAAGCTGAGTTTTCAGAATCACTACTGTTTTGACTAGCACTATATTTGAGATTATCAGCTGTTTGTTTAGTTCTATTGAGTGAAGGATTTGAATGCTGTTCTGGTTCAGATGATGGTATTGGTTGTTGATTATTTTCTGAGGTTTGAGAACTCTCTGAATGAGCTGTTGATAATGGTGGTGGTTCTTGGTTTGTTCCTAAACTGTTTGGCAAGTTGGCGACTGGTTGAGCATCATTGTTTTGCAGGTTTTCAGAATGGGGTATAATTCCTGAGTTGAGTGAGTGTTTCACATATTGCACAAATTTTGTTTCCACATTGTTCCCTGGCAGGTTTTGCACACTTTCGTCGGAAGCACTTTGCGTCTGCTCCAGATTGAGGACATGTTTTGGCACGAGAGGCAAATTAAGAACACTTGGTATATAAAGTAGAAGGCACGCTGCTAAAACCATTGACCGCTCCATCTTTGTATCCATTGCTGTACAAAATCCTAGTTGGGTACACAATACACAGTTTAATCCGTTTCTAACTTTCAAAAATCACACATTATAATTCCATTTCAATGACACCACTGTTGTTAAATTTCAAAACCACTCTTGAATCAAACTTTGAATCTAACTCCACAGCCGAATAAAAATCACGATATGAATATTCACACTTGTTTGATATATATTGCAAACCCTCCCTGAACAGCTAATCTGAAACATACGATCCACCTCACATTCTTACACTAAACGGATTTATGCTGTGGTTATAATATTAGGAATGCAGTTTTCCCTCTCCTGGTTAAAGCTATGCATAGATTGTTATGTTACGACTGTACAAGTAACCTGTAGATCTCACTGTATTTATATTTTTATATCCGACATCACATATCACTTTTCATTCCCCACACAGGTTTAAGTTTACGATACTGCTATACTATCCTCCCCTTTGCCAATATTTTTGTATTTTTGAACTGAGGCAAATCTGTATTGGTTTACTATACTTTTACTATACTATAAAAGTAGCCAGTATTTTATTTAACTCAAATCAATGTTCAATGTATTGGTGTATTATACTTTAAACTATACAGCATGTATCCCAAATAATCCACAGTGATCAGTTTATGAAATCCATGGTTGAATATACACAGTAGTCCCCCTCAAAGTGTCCAGAAAGATCCAAAAGTGATCAGTTTATAAAGTCCATGTTTTATTGTAAGTCTGCAGTCCTCTAAGCAAGCAAGATGGTGTTTTAGATCTGTATCTGCCAGAAGCTTGCTAACTAAATGATCAGTTATCACAGGTTACGATCTCTCTCGATCTCTCTCGCTCTTGTGTGTGTGTGTGTGTGTGTATGTATGTGTGTCTAGTGTATACATGAGAGTAGACTGAAAAAATCCTTGTTCAAGTGCTGGTATGAAGTCCTTGCTTGGGTTAAGTCCTTGAAGTGGTGTTGGTAGTGGGTAGAGTCTAGTTACGGAGGTTGAGGTACTGGTGTTGTATACTGGTGGTGGGTTTGAACACCTGGCTTGCCTGGTTGATCTGAAGACACACAAGATCTGGAAATAGAGAAATAGAAAGTTCTTAGCAACCAATTTATTTGTACATCAAAGACCAGGTGCATGTAATTCAAAGGTTGTAGGTTCAAGCTCTGGTAGTGCCAATGTTTGTTGTCATTTAATTATAATCATTTTACATTATAGATTTTTATGGGAAATGTAGAATAACTTGTAAAGAATGGCTTAAATTAGTACAGGTCAAGTCATCAGGTACTAAGACTAGATTACCCGATACTTATTGAACTAATAAAAAGCTGCAAAAGCTGCATTTTTTATTGAATGTTAGAAGATTATATTAATCAGGTTGATCAAATTAGTAAGTTGCATTTGTACATGTAGTAAATCTCAAGCTGTTCTAATAGGAAAAGAAAAACCACAGCCCTTGACTGTGGTATGAACTTCATAGATACATAAGGTAAATGATGTACTATAACATTGAAATTGACCATACACACTGTTGAGTGCTTATCGAAATGAAAAAAACCCACTTGTATTCAACATAATAGCATAGCGGAAGTCGCCTATTAACAAAACGACCCTACAAAGTTATACACACATTATAATATTCAGGAAATTGAAATAATGGGCAGGAAATTGTACCATTGAGGGTGTGGTTTACATTAAGGAGAAATATAACCACAATTATAGTCGGTTACAATGTCAAAATATGATGTTAGTGAGAATTTGATGTAGATAATGCAAATACTGATCTATGTATACTGCATGTATTTTAATTCTGACTGAAAGTATTAATTTATACTCACACATACCACGGTTAAATAGAAAGCAATAACTGCAAGAGTGTTCGAATCTTGAGGTTAACGAAACGTTCTATTTACTTTTGAAGTTAACTATACTTTAACTTGATATGGATCACAGCAGGATGCGCTCATGTACACAACTTTTTTCATAGCCTCAAAATACTCAGACCTTTATTGAAGTACTTGTAAAATGTCATAAGGGACGGAATACCACAGGAAATGTCAAAATTGTCAGTTGAAAGATACTTACTGTTTACAAGAAATGATGATGTTCTCTTTAAATATCATGACCTTGAAAAAATGGTTTTTGATATAGGCGATCAGTTACTATGACCTTAAAGTAACCAATTTGAAATAAAGATAATAAATTAACCATAAAACACGGAGTGAGAGTAAAAGGGTTTTAAGTGCTTTTGGTCAAAGA
>ENA-OREC01001990-OREC01001990.1-marine-metagenome-genome-assembly--contig:-NODE-1990-length-10898-cov-12.673413_pt1 | contig 10898 bp, 9 predicted proteins | sample MGYA00248626_ERZ508543 | MGnify/ENA primary metagenome ERZ508543 (study PRJEB26211, sample SAMN05518279) | marine metagenome | isolation source: Puget Sound, Washington, USA | host: Bankia setacea... | reverse complement strand
AAATGAGCGAACAATTTAGCTGGTCGTGGCGTTGAGCGGACTGTCCGCTCAATGTCGCGATAGAGAGTGGTTGTCCGCGCTCATGAAAAATCGCGGGGTCGGGGGACTTTCTAAAATCCGCGCTGTGGAGCTGTATATGATATATGCACTGCTCCTTTTCAGCAACGAAGCATTTTAAAACATTACAATTTATCTAATTATAATGCACATCTTATACCAAATGGCAAGACGAAGATGTGCTTTGGACTAGCGACTAGCTCACACGAGTTGGACATCAATTTGTAAAAATAAAGAATTTTAGTCCTAGTAATATACAATATAATGTTCATTGCACTTCTTTAGCACAACTTACTTTTTATCCTTGATTGTTTTTATACATAGCTAATATGTAATGTTTATTTTACAGGAACAACACATGGGAACCAGAAAGTAACATCTTAGACAAAAGACTCATTGATGTTTTCAACAGAAGGTTTGTGTTTTGCAGGATATAGTACAATGTGAATCCTAATGACTGGATACAAAAATAGCAATTGTTGTATAATGTAATCGAATACCTCAGGGTAACTGACATATTCTTACTTCAGGGTAACTGACATATTCTTACTTCAGGGTAACTGACATATTCTTATTAACCTTTAGAACAACATGTTGATATATAATGATTGAAGATTGAATCGTATTCCTCGAAACTCGATAAATAGATTCAGGGTGAAAATGTTTGAACATTATTGAATTAGAGACTGTGAAATTACTTGTTATACTCACTGAGCTAATATAAATATGAGACATGAATTATGGACCTTTTTTTAGAAATCCAGATGCAGGAAAGAAAAAGAGAGGTCCAAAGCCAAAGAAGTTAAAACAACAGGTACAAACAAGTGGAATATGATTTTTTCTTTCAACTTTCCACAGAGTGTAAAAGTGTTTTTTAATGAACAAAGCACATTTACTTTCGTATTCTAATTCCTTAGTCAAGATTCAAATCATATATTATCTTACGCTTTGATAGGAGAGTGTTAAGTGCCATCGGTCCATGTCTGCATCACTATTAAACATAATAATATATAAGAGACATAACTCAAGTGAAAAACTAGTTATACATATTATAAAACTTTTGTATGCTTCCTGGTTTAACTTTCTGTTTTCGTGTGCTAACCATAACATAAATGTTACCATTTCTTTGAATGTTTTTGACAACTTTGTTTGGTTGGGGACAAGTAAAATCTTTCCCTTTGCCTTTTTTTAAATCGTTCAAATGGATGTTAGGACCATCCCAGGTTTCTCACTTTGTGGTGCCCAACATTGACAGAGGGTCCTTTATAAACAAAAGTTCAACAAGTACAATGTAACATCCAAGTGCCAATTTGTACTTTTTGTTAACAGGTAATTTCCAACCATATTTTTCTCTCCTTTTTTCAGACATCGACATTACAAGATTCTAGTGATGACTCTGACGATGAAGATGACAGTTCAGATAAACCAAAGAGTAGCAACAGTAAGTCCAGAGACAATCAGTTGGACTCCGATTCTGATGACTCAACCATTGGTTCTAAGTCAGAGGATGGGTCCATATCATGTTCATCTCACGAGACTAAACCAGGTATGGATCAGTCAAGTACAAACGCAGAAACATCTGATGAAGAAAGAAGTAAGAAAGCTATGAACCGAATAAACAATGATTCTAGTGACTCTGTGACTCCCCCTCCTCCAAAATTGACTCCAGTGAAAACTGTGAAAAAACGAGGCAGGCCACCGGGTTCACCAAATAAACAAAAAAGTCTCAAATTGCCTCACTTACATAATGTCTTGAAACAAAAGGGTAAGGGTGTTGGTCGGCCAAGAGGTGTGGGAAGGGGGAAAGCACTCAAGCGGGGAGTTGGTAGAGGTGTAGTCAGCAGTAGGGGAACATCAAAAACAGCAGGCTTGTTAAAGAATCTTGGTCGTGGAATGACAAGATCTCCAGCTAAAAAACTCTCAGCAAGAGGTGGAAGGGGTGCGTTAAGGGGCAGGACCTCTAGTAGCCCTTTATTGACAAAAATCAAAATAAAGGGCCGGCCACCTGGAAGACCACGGAAAATCAACCCATTAGGACATCACTCATCAGAAAGCAATACTCAAAAATCCATCATCTCACCAACAAAAGACATCAAATCCATGAAATTTTTCTCACATTTAAAGTCAGACAAATCCAGTTCTGATATGGACAATGATAATTGGGACAGAATGGGTTCACTTCAGGGTGTTAGTATTTTAGAACATGAGCCCGATTCCATGGACGAGGACTTTGAGGATGATTTCTACAACAACGGGGAAAGTGACAATGTGTTTGAGAGACCTGTAGATCTACGCAATTACTGGAGTCCACCAAGCAATGTGAAGTCATTAATGGATAAGGTCTGTATTACAGATGTAACAACTGACAGTGGCACTATCACCTTCAGAGAATGTCCATCAAACACAGGATTTTTTAAGAAAGAAAACGGTGAAAGTAACTGATGCAGCTGAAGACAAGGAGTGTTGCAGATTCAGGGAAAGGAATTTGTTATTGTCCTGTGTTGCATTGTGTTGATCAAAGGCTGTCCACAAGTCTTTGTTTCTTATCTGAAAAATGTGCTGGTTGTAACTTGAATGAGTACAACATATAAGCGAAGGTGTTACGTGTTGTGGTGATATAATACTGGTCCATGTACGACAATGTCCGATTCATGGTTATACTTTTCACTTGTTGTTATGCATGCAAGAAAATGGCAATGTCTGATACTTACATGTATAACTTAATCTTTCAAATGTTTAGGATAAAAAAGTCGACTGCAGTTCTTACTAGGGTGTAAAAGTTTACTTCTAAATTGTTTTTGTTTTTTTAAAACAGTAGGTTGATAGTTCTCCTAAGTACAATACTAAATATTGATCAGATTCCTTTTGCTAAAAATAAGAGTGCATGTTTTAAGCAGCTAATTTTGCTCATAATGGGTGTATATAACTGCAATCATGTAACTAAATAATTACAGCTTTTGTGGTTCTGTTTTGCCAGTCACTCTTATGGCAGGTTTTTGAAAATTAGACGTAAGCAAAATGCATTTTTATGTACTTGTACTTCACTACTTGTGTTCTTACAGTATTAGGAACCTTCTAAATCAGATACATGAAGAACGCTTGTAAAATTCATGTCTTGTAATGCTCAATGATTAATGCAAGTTTTAACAGTTCTTTGAACTTAAGACATTTAACATAGCTGTGTTATAGATTTACACAGATTTATATAATCTAATATAATTTGCAGTCAATATTATAAATAATGATTTAGACAATGACAATGCGGAAATTTATCAAAATAGAAAAACGAATAAATTTTAAGGCAGAGGTGTGCTTCTGGTAAAAAGCAAAGTATAGTTCTAAAAAATGTTATCGCAATTTGATTCTGTACATAGGGTAAAAACATCAATCAAGAAGTATGTACATACATATAATATGAAATACTGTTGGAATTAAAAGAAACTTCGGGTTGCATTAAAACTCTTTGACTTACACAAGTTTAATTTTATGTTTTGCATAAGAGATTATAGTGCTAAGGTGCCCTGAAAATGTCAAGAACCATTTAAAGAACTTGCTCTTCTTCCCTATAGGCAGATGCTTACTAACTCAGGCTGTATGAGCTGGGAACATTGGTTTAATGTTTTGGACTTTCTCTAGGCTCATAAGTTCATTAAAGGTATAAGAAATAGATTTTTTTTAAGTTATGTAGAAGTCATTTAAAATATCTGAGTTTTGTATGTATATGATTTTAAACACTCTCAATTTATAAACTATATTTAGCGTTATTGGTATTGAAAAACAAACAAATACTACAATTATTATATAGTGTTTTAGGGTAGAACCAACAAACCAAGTCTTTATAGATAACCTGTCCCAGTTTGCTCTGTGGCATGATTTAAATAATGAAGTTATGATAAGTAGAGATTTTCTGTGCATTTGAATACCATAGCTGCTACACAATGGAAAGAATGGTGATGACTTTTGTCTCAGGTCTTCAATATGTGTCCTCTGGGTTCCATTAAACTAAAGCACTTATGCAAAACTTACACACTTATTTACTGATGATTTGGGGCTTGAATGAAATCTTAACTCCATTATTAAATCAATCAGAACTTACTTATGTTTAAGATGCTTTGTTTTTAATGTATTGAACTCTGTATTTTACTTTTTTTTACATAATCAGTTGTTAGAGAGTTATTTCTAAATTTAGTGCGTAACTTTACTCTTTGTGTAAGTGTAAAAAAGTTAAGCCCTTTAAATGTAGAGTTAAGAATGGTGCAAAAGTTGGTATATCATTTATTTTGTCCTGAAGTTTTCCCTTGCCAGACCTCAGATATTTTCCATAAATAAAACAGTGAAAACAACATTCCCGACGTAATCTGTTACCATTGAATTTAAATGGCTCATGTTATACTGTTGTTAAAATGTTCTCATGTATTGATATTGTTGTCTGAATGGATTTGTAGGAGACTCACATTGTTATATGATACACAATGATATCCTTGTTGTTATCAGAAAATTAAGTTGAGGTTTGAAAACAGGAACAGTTTATATCCTTATGTATTTACAGCAATTTAGGTTGTTCTTGCTCTGTCTATTATCCATGATGAATGTAAAAGGGTTCTATCTGCTTCTTGATTTAATAGCACTAAGATCCCTTACACCTTCAGCCCTTGGCCATATCTGTTGTGTTCATCCTTCTCTTCATCTTAGCTCACATCAAAGCATCTATTTATATACATATGTAGTTGTGTGTTTGTGGCAGATAGACTGGTTCTTCTAGCCAATAATTCTTTTCAGAGTACCATTTGACTAAAGCCCTTTAAGCCCTTATGTCAAACATAGTTAGGCAATTGGAATCTAACTACCTCGGAAACGCTTTTATTATACACACGTGCATGTATATAATAAAGTAAAAACAGTACCATGCGAATATATACTAAATACATACATTTAAACAATTCTCATTTGTCGAATTTCATTGATGGGTTTAGATTTTTTTCAAGATTTAAATGTGTGCGTAAGTTGTAAGTTTTGCATAAGGGCTTTAGCAAAATGGTACCCTTGTATGGCAGATAGTTAGATTCCTGTATGGCTGATCATGATCTCCAAAACAAATCAGTCATGTTACTTTTGTTTCTAGCCATATTATACAATTGTATTACTCTCTTCTGGGGTCCAATTGTTACTTTATATACAAATATGTATCTGTTTCAATTCTTGATTCATTGTGTTAATATTGTAAGAAAGAAAAACATTCTCTTTGAACTAATTTGTCATGATAATGTTCAAAATCTGTTGCTGTAAAGAAACTTTCGGACCCTTGTGTATCTGATAAAATTTCCCCAATTTCATGGTTGTTATTTTTACCCATACCAACTATTCACATGTAAAGTCAGGCATCTCAACAACACTTCACTCCACAATTTCAAATACGCTTTAACGCTTCCTTTTCAATACAATAGCAATGTTTCATCCTTATTTTTGAACTCTGCAGAAGTTATAATATATCTATAGTTTACAGTTACTTGTTTGTTGACTGCATTTGCACTGTGGTGGTGAAAGAAAATACTCCCAGTAGAAAGACATCACCTGAAAGGAAGGCACAATAATAGTTCATCTGATCTAAGAGTTTTTAAACAAAGCCACACACAAAATAAAAAAAGACTCAATTTATTTAGGACAAAACTGACTAGGAAGTAAATCAAATAATGCTTGAAACATTATGAAGGAAGGAACATAAATACTTGACATTACGGTGTCTTTGTTTTCAATGATGTTTACCTTTTGTTCATACTACTCTTGTTTAACATAATGAAATGCTTATTTTTACCAGGACAAAATAAAATACACACTTACACTTTACTTTTACTTTCTTAATATTATTCTTGTTACTGTTTCCATAAACTTGTTTTAAGCGTTGATAGGCGTTTTTTTAAAGACTTGAGGCCTGGTTGTTGTGTTGTTTTTTGTCCCATATTAAATATTGTGCTTTTGAAAAGTAAGAAATGACAAGAAGTTAAAGAAAGGCATATAATACATTGTACTTGTTATACACTGTTAGTTATATTTGTGACTATTGAATCAGAATTTTAAAATTTAGCATATACATATTTTTACCTGTATAAGATTCAATTTACATGACACTATCGGACGCAAATCTCAGATGCAATTTATGCCATTTCTTGTCGTTGAGCTAGAGTGTGAATATAGATAGGACACCTGTTGCCTCACACACTGTTGCTTAGGACAAAACAATGTTACATGTAGTAATGTATGTGACTTTGTCTTGACCTTCCAATGACCTTTACAACCATAATTTGATGTGAAAAGAATGCTATTGGCAAACACTACAGGTGATAATTGCAATTCCTCATGATGAATTACATTTGATTACTGTATGTTATAGTTTTGGACCTTGATACATCTTTGTAATACTTAAGTACCAATGTTTATCTTTTCACTACTTGTACTATCTCTCCTCTGTATGAAGTATGAATGTTGGTGGTTTAAATTTTTTGAGTCAGCATTTCTCAAAGTTTCATGATCTTATAGTATGTGTTAAATCTCCAATAACAGCACTGAAACTGAAATCAATATTGTGCTTGTCAGTTTGTTACGTACATCTCATACATGTTACGTACATCTCATACATGTTACGTACATCTCATACATGTTGCGTACATCTCATACATGTTACGTACATCTCATACATGTTACGTACATCTCATACAACATGTTTCATTTTCATTTGATACATGTATACTGTGTTGTGTATAATTCAATTGTCACTTTTAACTCCTATTAAAAGAAATCGACCTCAAACCGTCCTTTTTTCTTTGATCAATGGGTAAAAAGGGCATGTCGGTGAACCCATAGTTATCTCCCCTGTTGAATTACATTATGCTTAGAATTAATACCACAAACTTATAAACACGCTGGAAATATAGTTTGAAACACTAATAGAATATACATGACAAACTACATCTTGTTCAGTTATAAGACCTGTTCGAATTTCAGTCTTAGTATATGTACGTAGTGTTTGGACAGTTGTTTCAAACTTAGATACATGTCTTATCTATTTAGACTGTGGAGAAACTTGATAACTAGGCATATGGAAGGTCATTAGTTCTTCAATAAAAAAAGTTATATCAAACTGACAGTATGAAGTTAAATACGATTATAGTAGTTCTAAGCGTGTGCCCAGTGTTGTATGCACTCTCTGGTGACTCAGGAAAAAGACTTCTGGACAGTGAGAATTATGTTGAGATAATACAGAGACTGGATGATTTAACCAGCAGAGTACAAGCTGCTGAAGCTAAGCTAAGTATGTTTCACTGTTATATTTCACGTAGAATGTTCTCTATCAATCGTAGCCATGTTTGTATACAAATGAACCAACTTGAACTGTTGTACTCCTAGTATGATGTATTAAGTGTGGTTGATTCTTCACGTCAGTGTGTGCATATTCGAAAGACGGATACACACAGTGCTCAGGATGGTCATTGTGATCGGTCATCATCTGTCCGTACGTCTGTCAACAATTGCTCTTAACATTTCCTGAAACTATGGGGCCAAATTTAATGAAACTTAATAAAAAGCTTCCTTGATTGACCCGCCACTAATATACAACGGCATTTTAATTGAACAACAACTGAATAACCAACCGACTTCTTTAAAACTACTTCAAAATACTTGAATTCTCTTTCGTGTGATGCCCTTTTTGTGGAGCCCGCTTTCTGTGAGCTCGACATAGTCGCACAATGGCTGTTCGGTGTTTGTACGTGCGTGCGTCCGGATTTTCTTGTCCGGGACATTACTTTTGTATGCATTGAAGGATTTTCAAATTACCATAAATGTTCACCAATATGAGATCATGTGTCCCGTTCACTATTCAGGCCCGTACCTCAAAGGTCAAGGTCACACGTATAGGTTAAAAGTCATAAACCAATAGACATTGTCCTGGCCATAACTTTCGTATACATCGAAGGATTTTCAAATTACTTACCATAGATATCTACCATTATGAGACGATGTGTCGCGTTCAATATTCAGGCCCGTACCTCTAAGATCAAGGTCACAATTGTAGGTTAAAGCTCATGGTCATATATCTGGACCATAAGTTTGTGTAATTTTGAAGGCTTTTCAAATAACTTACCATTAATGTCAACCATTATGAGATGTGACGCCGTGCCTTAAAGTTCAAGGTCACACTGTAGCTGTACCTGCATGTTGTTAAAGTTTAACCAGATGTACACAGTGGGCCCATACACCAATCTGTAGAGTCACACAAGGGGCATTTGTTGCTAGAATTGAGTGCTAAAGTAATCTCCAGTGAATAAGTGTGATATAACTGCCATAATGTTAAAATGCTACACCTGTGTCACATACGTGTGATTTTCAAACATCAAACACAGTACTGCAACATTAACATCAGAGCTCTAGTACAAATGCTTATGTTTTCATCCCAGCCAAGTTTGGAGAGAAACATTTTGCTCTAGGTCCTGTGTTCACTAACGATCCTGACCTTAAGCGTGCAAACATTGCAGATCATTGATCCGATCAGAATCTTGCTGTAAATTCAAGGCAAAAAAAATCCAGTTATCAGGATCAAAAGTGAACACTGGGCATGACGGACTTTTTATGTTCAAATGAGTATCCATCAGAGAAAATGAACATTCAAATGTATATAAATAAAAACTGTATGAGATATTTAATATTTACCAAAATAAGAATGTGTGAGGCATGTTTAAATATTTTGTTAAAAGCCAAGACTGTCAAGCTGATATGACAACATTCATAATTGACGACCATACGCATACACAGTGTTTGTATTATGTCCCCCTGGTCTTTTCTTCTACAGAAACTGTCAACCATGTTGCATTTAAAGCTCACCTGTCTCAGGCGGTTATCTCCCCTGGCGAGAACCAGCGGATCGTGTATGATGACGTACAACTGAACCTCGGCGGCGGTTACCATGCTCACCTAGGCGGGTTTGTGGCGCCAATTAACGGCACCTATCTCTTTTCTGTGGCTGTGTGTTCAATAGGCAATCACTACATTGTGCTGGATCTGGTAAAGAATGATGTGATGATTGGTCGAGTGCTTGCCGGCGACACCGTATACAACGATTGTTCGTCTGAAACAACGATATCAGAACTTACCGCCGGTGACGAGGTGTTCGTACAACATCACAGCACCGTCGGTGACTTGATACATGTAAATGAAAATATCCTGAACAGCTTCACAGGAGCACTGCTTCAGGCGATATAGACACCTGTATATTACAGCATCGTCACGTTACATGCCGAATTTACATGAACAATAACTACCATTTTTTGAGATGATGTATATTATCGTTTTAACTTTCATTCATCCGTCTGGGCTGTATTTGTTGTGTCAAACATCGGCGAACACACTTCATGATAAACATGTCTTCTTGCTAGTATACGTTACAACACTCGATAAATCCGTAGTCAAATACACTTCGGCTTATTTTATTCTAAATAAAACATGTTCAATGTGTTTGCAAGTAAACGCGATACGTCCACTTGATGAAGTGAGCAGACCAGACATGATCTGTTTATTGATACTTCATAAGGCTACTATTTATATTAAAGCTAGCAGTATGACTTGATGTGTTTTATGGTGTTTCATACTCCCATGGTTTTACTCACATGACCTTACTGTTAATCGTGTAAAATTATATTTAACTAAGAGTCACATGTCATTGAGAGTGTGTACATGCGTGAAGTTTTCAATGGCAAGTGGTCAGTACATTGTTCTCTTGTTGGTGGCTATTTCTTAAACAAGTCTGCATGTCCCGACAACAACATGTGTTAGTCCTGTACAATTGCACTATTTTACACAGATGCCAACGGTGTTGTGGCAATGTTCCATGATAATTGCAATAAAAATTTACAAGGACACTGTTTTATTGCAACATAGCCCAAGTAAACATAAACTTTGAGCAACTTCGTATCATCCACCACATATCATATATGTACGGTATATATATGGTATACAATGATATACTTAGTATAATAATAGATTTATAAGCAGGAAGTATGAAGATCGATGTGAGTAACGTGACGCCACACAACATCACAACCCCATCCTAGTTGAGGAAATAGTTCTCCTAGCAACGAGACTTACATAAACATACAACTTTATGTATTTAAAAATGGCCATGTGTCGCCTAACCATTTGTAGGGTACCATGTATATCCTGCACTGATAAATTACAACACAGATCTACGCGGAATCACATGCAATATCTGATACAATAACACTGTTCAAACTTATTGCTTTCTTTAAAAGAATATCGTTCTGTTTCATCCTTGTTTTTGAGATCGACTCGTACTCATTTGACATCACCATATGACGTCAGATAGAAGCGTCGGTAAATCGTTGGCATAACAACAGCATATGCACACGGAGTGATTCGCCACTTGAACCATTCTCTGGTTTGATTTTGATTTAATTTTGATTGGAACGTTGTCATAATAGAAAAAATGCGTTTATCTAACAATACAAAAACATGTTGACGAACTATAAGTAGAGTAATTAATCTGTAGCCGCAACCTAAATAAGATGTAATTTACACACTGACATTCCTGTGTGCTCTATTGTAGATCCTTTTATTACTATGATCATTTAATCGTGTACTCCTTTGTTAAACTTTACACATGTGAGAGGTCAGGACTTTTTCTCCAGTTTTCCTAGTATCAACTGTGATAGATTCAACCTTAAACAAATGGGAAATTCCCCTGGACCTTTCACAATCAACCAGCTCTTGTAAATATGAGTTGACAAAGGACGCTTCAGAAAACCCTAAGGGGCGGGGGAGGGGGGGGGGAAGAG
>ENA-OREC01001989-OREC01001989.1-marine-metagenome-genome-assembly--contig:-NODE-1989-length-10901-cov-10.210643_pt1 | contig 10901 bp, 5 predicted proteins | sample MGYA00248626_ERZ508543 | MGnify/ENA primary metagenome ERZ508543 (study PRJEB26211, sample SAMN05518279) | marine metagenome | isolation source: Puget Sound, Washington, USA | host: Bankia setacea... | reverse complement strand
AATGTGATTGCTATGGTGAGAAATGTGATTGATATGGTTAGAAATGTGATTGATATGGTGAGGAATGTGATTGCTATGGTGAGGAATGTGCTTGATATGGTCAACATTGTGCTTGATATGGTGAGGAATGTGATTGCTATGGTGAGGAATGTGATTGCTATGGTGAGGAATGTGATTGATATTGTGAGGAATGTAATTGATATGGTGAGGAATGTGATTGCTATGGTGAAGAATGTGATTGATATGGTGAGGAATGTGATTGATATGGTGAGGAATGTGATTGATATGGTTAGAAATGTGATTGCTATAGTGAGGAATGTGATTGATATGGTGAGGAATGTGATTGATATGGTGAGGAATGTGATTGCTAAGGTGAGGAATATGATTGATATGATGATGAATGTGCTTGATATGGCCAAAACTGTGCTTGATATGGTGAGGAAAGTGTGATTGATGTTATATCGGGTATGTCCATGCCATCTACTATAACAAAAGAAACAACGCAAACACCAGCACACACAAGTGATTCACTAACCAGTATCTACAGCGATTGTCAAACAATAGAGTTAAGATTGTATACATACTTCACCATTATACCACTGTAAACAATATAATAATCTAAAAGTCACCTCACTTACCGGGTACATAATTTTGAACTTCTTGGTTGGGCCTTCGTATGTGTCTAGTTTGAATATAACCTCCCGGTACAATGTGTCCAATGATATTTCGAACGAGGCTTCTCTTGCTGCTTTTTTGTCACAGTTAGATACGATTGTCTGGAACCTTGGCGTGTGAGAAGAACTCAAAAAGCGGAACCTGAAAGAAAACAAACTAACAACTTGATAAATCGATTAAATTATATGTGTATATAAACTGTCAGTATATTGAGCATCATCGTTTTAAAAGTCGTCGCCATGGTTATCGTCAGCGATAATGGTTCCTTCTTGAAGGTCAACCTTCCGTCAGTTAGCCCGTATGTCCGATCGCTGTTTATCTTTCTTTCTATTCAACCGTCCGTCGGTCGGCCCATGAGTGTCTGTTCGTTCATCCATTCAATCACCCGCTCTTCATCCGTGCATTTATACCTTCATCCATACAATCATTCAATCATTCATACATCCTTTCTTTTATCCGTTCTTTCACCCGTGCTGTTATGCCTTCACCCTTCCAATCATTCAATCATTCATCCATCCGTTCTTTTATCCGTTCTTCCATCCGATCATCCATCCGATCATTTACCCGCGCATGCATTGTTTTACTCATACCTCATTGCAAAGACGAGCGGGAACATGAGGTTGGCGTATCTCCAGATGACCAATCTATCCGTTCCGCTGTAGTTGGCCACGCCTTCTTTTGTTGCTGTCACGCCCTCCACTCCCACGTGTTGTTTATTTGGTGAGATGTCCATTATCTGTTGCCCGGTAAAGTTCAAGGTCAACAAAGGATGGCACGTGGCTGAAGGAGGCAATGTAATTATGTGAAAGTTAATAAATGGGCATCTTGTAAATCCATGGCCATCTCAAAATACATTGGTTTCGGAGTATACCTTCGTCATAAAAAAGCGGCATTAAACTTTTATTTTACATTTCACACATCATGATACAAGTATCATAGTTCTGGACAACAGTGTACCTTTGGGAGCTTGTATCCCTGAATATGCGTAATACCATGGTATATTTAAGATGTTTTAATAAACTGGGTCATTTAATCATAGTCACACGCCTTATGAAGACCAACGTTACACTCCGAACACATGTTATATACATTAAGCCAGTAGGATAGACAGCCACCTATTTACGGGCATTGAATATGCATAACTTGAGCATAATATCATAACTTGTCATAAAAACAATTACTGCCCGTGTATATATATATATATATATATATACATTTATATTCAAGGATTAACTAATCAAACTAAGGCAAACGATACAATAATATCATATACAGGGGGGTTTCATGCATGGTACTACAAAGGTGTGGTAATACTAAAATGGGTGGAGAGTTCCCAGAAACGATCAATTTGTTTAGCAAAGTTGTTAAGAAGTTAATACACAATGATGCCAACAAGCGGAAGCAAACTTCTCTGGGTTATTGCAAATTGATTAATGTATAATGTTCAGAATGTGGTTCCCTATGGGCGCGGGTACACGTACATCTGTTTGTCAGTTGTGAGTAAGAAAATGGCCGCCGTCTCCTAGCAACGTGATTAATGCTGTAGTCAGTGAAATAATAATGAAAACAGACAAAACACGTGAAAGCGCAACACAATTGGCAACAACTCCGTCTACGTTTCATCTTGTTTACATGTTTATACATAGAAGACTTTCGTTGTCATGGAAACAAAACAATAACCATTCCCAGCACCTAAAAGATAAAGAGACGCCGCCTTAGCTTCGATGGTGTCGAATTGTAGATCTGCGTCGCTTAGAGGGACCGGTGCACAGAACATATCAAACGATCTCAAACTGAACAAATTGAACTTTCGCCAAAGGGTTAAAGTAAGTTAATAAATGGACGCATTCACATCTATAGACATGTGTGTATATAATGTAGCCGTTATAGTATTTATATTTTGGATACTAGATCAGGTATGTGTTAACCATTTATTATTGATGATGTCACATAGTTTCATTTGGAACTCTGCAACTACCGAACAAATACAGGTATGTGCTACATTGAATGACCTTCAACGTTAAGCTAAGTGTGTGTACGGCATAGCTGTGTGGTGTGCTATTTTGGTGGTGAGTAGTATAACAAGCCCGTCCACGTGTGTTTCCATGGTACCCGGCCTTGAACAACCTGTAAGTAAAGCTTGTCGTGCACCACTACAGGCACACAGTGGTGTGTTCACACACGTGCAACTCATTCCTGCCTGAGCTAAAATAATATATCAGTTATAGCAGGCGGGAATTAATGGTGAGGGTCGCGTGGTTTGATGGTAACGCAATCGTACTTTCACAGACACAACTCTTAAGCATCCATATACTTATTAAGCAAAAGGAAAGCAATTGGAAACGAAGTGAGTTCAGTCATTACTATATAAACACCTTTGTTACTTTACTATGGTGCTTTAATTGTTTTAGTGAACGACCCACTCGTATTCTGGTTGTCAGTAAAAGACTATATTTTACGTGAGGTTTGCTCGAGCTTGTAGGTGTGTGAAAATAGCGTTGCTGTCACCTTTCTGTGCCAGGTTTACAATTCAATTATACGCATCGCCATTAGTTTCCTGTCACATAGCTCTTAGATAAAACTACCTTCCGGCCCGTTTTTACTGCGCTCAATGGAGACATCTTGTACGCACGTGCATGCACGTTCATTGAACAGCGTCCCTGGCGCGCATGGACGCTCTATATTTGCATTTCCATCAAAATAAACACTAGGAGATGTTGTTTTACGCAGTTGGCAGCCTAGTAATGAAGTCCAAGTAGGAAATATTAGAATAACTCTTATACTAACAACAGCTAAACTACATCAGTCTGTAACAAATCAAATGCCTTGTTTCAAATCGTCATGCAAAACGTCAACATAAAGGACATTCTAATACGTTAACCTGGAAAGTTGAACAAAACAAATCATTCAACTGACAAAAAGCATGCATTATCGTTACAACACTTCATTATCAAAACAAGAATTACTCGAGAAGACATTTAAACGTACGGATTTCTAGATTCTATAGCTTTTTTACATTTGTTTAGTGAAAAGGTCTTTGTCTAGGACATTAAAAAAGCAATTGTGTGTTCACAGTCAGAACAATAGTGAGTCTATTTATACTATTAACTATTTTGCTCATCTATTAAAACAAAACAGTACACACTTGTCAATCACGTGTATTGTTACAAACCATTAAACATACCTTTTGGCCCTCCAGTGAGTATTGGACTTGAGCAGGATTCGGTACAGTTTTCGTTTGCTACACACCCCTCCGCCTCCACGAACCCTCCCATATCCGGGCAACACTCGCTCTGTGCGTACGCCCCGCCCCCTTCGCGCATGACACACGACCAGTAGTGTTTACAATGACCATGGACTCCATACCACTTTAACCCTGGTTCCCGACAGCGATCTGAAAGAGCATTCAAACATGCATATACCACTCTTACATACCTTAGTAGCCAATCTTCTTCGCAGTGATCTCCCATAGCAAACATAATATACAGTTTAAGGGAATTAACTCTTTGTAGAGTTTGCGTTGTACCAATGCCGTATTACATATACCGCGCACACAATTTCATAGATTTTATCATCTTACAGCAGCTAATTAAATCCAAAGTTCAAAGAGCATTCAATACATAATAAGCTGTCCGAAGTAAATATAGTATATACTTATGTGAGTGACGTGCTCTAGAGTACTCATTTACTTAGTCAAAGAGCGTATCGAGCACTTCCGTAAGCCTAAATGAAGTACATGTGATTGTGGCTTTGAGGGGACTGTTTTGCAAAGTCCGGATTACGCTTTCCATAGAAACTATACCACCTGACGCTTACCTGTTGGGCAGTTTGCGTTCTTGGGGTCGACACATAAGAACGATTTTCTGTCAAAGAATGATCCTAGTGCACACTCTCTGGTGAATGCCCGGACAAAGTTTCTCTGTCTAACGCATTCGATGTAGATGTTGCAGTGGACTGTATCAGGAAGGAGGCATCTGTCGTTCACAAACACACAAGCTTGGCATCGATCTGTGTGGGCGACATGTATAAGCTTGGTTAGATTATACATAATGACTTCGAACGACACTGTCATGTTATAGATAAAACACCGAAAGACAGTTTTGTTTCCGAACACTTCAGAGTTAAGCTAAAACGTTTTATCTCGATTCAATGTACATGTAGAATTATAAGTCACCCATATCCATTCTCCGAGAGTCACATTGTAAATTAACAGCGGAGCAAAAAATGGCAATGAATTTAATTGCATGCTTGGGATCCATGCGTTTAAGGTTCGTCAAAATTGTCTTTCAAATAAACCAACGCATAAACCAGCACAAATAAATAACTCCACATTGTATAGGTACCAAGGCTTACCGTCAAATCCAGTTTTGCCGCCGTCCCATTCCGCCACACTGGTTGCATTTTGAGGAGCCCTTGTGGCGAACTTGAGATTCGACATCGGCATGAACGTCACTTGGACTTTAGTATCGAATATTGGCGGTGGATTCGGGTCTGCAGTTGGAGGGATTGTAGGTTGTTCCGTCGTTGTTGTCGTTTTGATTGTTGTTGTGGACACGTATTTGGTGTTATAATTCAACAAGGATGCGTCTTGGTATCGAGGGTTCACCTTTGTTTGTGAATGGGATCGATGTATTTCAACCGGTGCGAATGTGGTCGGTGGAACGTTCACACTGGACACGGCATCAATTTGATTTGTGTTATACGGGACAGAAAAGCGGTCTCTTGGATTTCTGCGTCCAATGACGGGTTGTGTGTCGACCTGTGCTTTTGGAATATTTGAATCACCAGCAGGTTTCTTGTTAGATTTTCCCTTTTTCCTCAAGAAACGGAAAGCAGGAGCTTGGAATATCTGTATGCTAGAAACCTGTGGTGTGAATGTATGCTTGAGGGCTTGTGTGTCGGTGGGAGGATTTGCTCGAACTTCGCTTTTAGCCATCTGTGAAGCTAATGGAAAGGTGTTTGGCCACACGTCAGCTTTTCCAGTTTGCATGTTATCTTGATGGTTTAGTGGCATTTGTGGTTGTTGTAGAAAGCTTGGCGGTTGTTGGATCGTATCTGGCTGCTGTAAGATGTAATTTTGTCCTCCTAAAGAACTTTGCTGTTGTTGCAGTCGCAACTCCTCCAATCGTTGTTGCATATGTTGTTGTTGCTGTTGAAACTGAAGCATTTGTAGTGGTTGTTGCATCTGTATTTGTTGTAGTAATTGGGCTTGTTGTATAAAACTGGGTTGTTGAAGAGGGTCTTGTTGAAGTTGTTGAAGGTTTGGCTCAAACACGTCTTGTTGTGGCTGTTGAACTGGAAGATCGACTTGACCTGTAGGTTGCTGTTGCTGTTCAATCAGATTTTGCTGTTGCAGCTGAAGTTGTTGCAAAGGATTATACTGTTGTTGTTGTTGTGGCGGTGGTTGCATTAAACGCTGTTGTTGTTCTTGTAGGGTTTGAATCGGATCTACCGGCTGATTTTGTTGTTGTGGTTGCAGTATACTTTGCTGATGGTCTCGCAGTTGTTGCAGAATATCAACCTGCTGATTTTGTTGTTGTGGTTGAATCATAGTTTGTTGTTGTTCTTGTAGTTGTTGCATCGGATCTACCTGCTGATTTTGTTGTTGTGGTTGCAGTATACTTTGCTGATGTTCCCGCAGTTGTTGCAAAATATCAACCTGCTCATTTTGTTGTTGTGGTTGCATAATATTTTGTTGTTGATCATGCAGTTGTTGAATCGGATCAACTTGCTGGTTTTGTTGTTGTGGTTGCATACTACTTTGTTCCTGTAACAACAGTTGTTGCATCGGATCAACCTGTTGATTTTGTTGTTGTGGTTGCATCATGCTTTGTTGTTGTAACAACAGCTGTTGCATTGGATCAACCTGCTGATTTTGTTGTTGTGGTTGCATCATACTTTGTTCCTGTAACAACAGCTGTTGCATTGGATCAACCTGCTGATTTTGCTGTTGTGGTTGCATCATACTTTGTTCCTGTAACAACAGTTGTTGCATCGGGTCAACCTGTTGATTCTGTTGTTGTGGTTTCATCATACTTTGTTCCTGTAACAACAGCTGTTGCATTGGATCAACCTGCTGATTTTGCTGTTGTGGTTGCATCATACTTTGTTCCTGTAACAACAGTTGTTGCATCGGGTCAACCTGTTGATTCTGTTGTTGTGGTTGCATCATGCTTTGTTGTTGTAACAATAACTGTTGCATTTGATCAACCTGCTGATTTTGTTGTTGTGGTTGTTTCATGCTTTGTTGTTGTAGAGGATCATACTCTTGCAGTTGTGGTTGCATCATGTTTTGTTGTTGTAACTGCAATTGTTGCAGAGGATCATACTCTTGCAGTTGTGGCTGCATCATACTTTGTTGTTGTTGTTGTATTTGTTGAAGATCGAGCTGTTGAAACGGTTGCTGAAGTTGTTGTTGTTGTATGTTTTGTAGCTGATTTTGTTGAATGTTTTGAAGTTCTTTTTGTTTCTGCTCCTCCCTTAGTCTTTGTTGTTCCAGCGTGCGCTTGTGGTCCAATAGACTTTGTAGTTTATCTATTTGACTAATGTTCAGTTGCATTGGTGATGGTTCTTTTTGTTGTTGTTGCTGTTGTTGTTGTGTTTGCTGTTGCTGCTCATGTATTTGAACGGGCTCGTTATTAAGAAATTCTGGCTGCCTGATCATATTTGCCTCATTTTTCCGAAAAGCAGCCGACTGTGGTAGATTAAATATCAGATTGAATAGTTTCATTGCGCTAGATTGAGTTGTTGTAGGTGGGTGTACTGTTGTACTTTGTACTTTAGGTGGAGTGTACTGGTTATTCACGTGTGTTTGTTGAATAGGGTATGGATTTTCTACTGGAATGTTAGCTTTCTGATTGAACCACTTTCTATTGAATCGTTGTCTGAGCTCATGACCTGGGTCGTTTCTCATTGGTTGAAGTCGCGTAGAGCCACCATACACGTGGTCTCGTGGTTTATATAACGCATACCCGCTTCGTTGTGGCTCTACGGGCATTGGCACGCTGTCTAACCGTTGATGAAGTCTTTGATTAACTGGAGATGACTCAGAGTTCATATTATTGTCAACAAATGGCTGTGTGTCTACGTTTGTTTTCCACGTTAATGGTCGAGTGTCGACTTGACCTGGTTGCTGGTGTTTCATCTGAGGGCTTTCCACTGTGCTTTCCTTTCTAATCTGATTGATGGCCTCGTTTTTAATGTTGATTTCTCTCGTCCATTCACTTTGTGGCTGCGCTGGAATGCTTGGTTGGTCAATTGAATTTGCAGATGGCTGTGTGAATCGCTTGGGATCTGTGAAGACTGGATCACGTGGTCCGTTTGTAGCCGGTACCGATGGATTGTTTGGCGACCCTATCATAGAAAGCAGATAACTAGAGTCGAAAAAGCGTTGCGGTGCTCCTGTTGTTTGCATGAACTGGTTATTTTGAAACGATGGATGCTCTTGTCTTACAGGTCTAGCGATTGTTGTTGTTTCGACGGGTGAGTTTGCGTTGTAGTAGTATTTCTGCAAGTAGTAATTCTTGTCATAGACAACTTCTTTGTGTGGTGATTGGGTCTGGGCTGATGGTGTAAAGGGGTATGTGTTTGTCGGCGGTTGCGTCACAAACGAAGCCTTCTGTGGTGCAGTTGGGAACATATTGTTAGCTTCTGGTGTTGCTTTACGAGTCATAGCAACGGCGATTGTTGTTGTCAGTGGTTGAGGTCCAGGTGTTGTTGGAAAAAATGTTTGAAATCCTTTTTGTTTCTCCGATTGCCGTCCAATGTTTTTCAGGGCAAATATTGCAAGTTCGAGTGTACTCATGTAGCGTGGATCGTTTTCGACTGGGGTTTCTTGTGCCTGCTCGTACGGATTAATAAAACGACGGGGTTTTGTTGTCGTTGGTTTCTGGGTTTCCATGGCAATGTTTGGTCCTCTATTCGGAAGAAATATTGGAGGAGGAACTAGTTCTGTTGTTGTGGTGGGGGCCTTTGCGTGGCTGCGTATTCTTCCAGATGGTGCCATTGGATCAAATATTGGCGGAGGTATGTTGTTATTGAATACGGGTGGTGGATGAACAGGTACCGTTATATGCTCTTTTGTCTCAGGAATGGTTTTTATAATGTTCACTTTTGGTGATTTCGAACTGATCATTGGCTTGGTAGTAGTTTCGTTGTTCATGTCTAACCCAGTGGACGATATATTCGCGGTAACCGTAAAGTCAATAGGTGGTGTTGTCTGTGTGGCTCTTGGCTCGGAAACTGTTTCATTGTATGTGCCGTTTGTGGCGGTCGATCTGTTTCCAAGTGCTTCAACTATGGTGGAAATTTCGACTGTTGTAGATCCAGGCTTTTCATCAATAACCACAGAAGGGATATCCGGTAAAGGAGGAAGCGGAATGTTTATGGCGACGGCGACGGGAACGGCAACGGGTTTCTTGGTTTCTTTGACAGTCGGTTCTGTTGTGTTATTTGTGGTGTTAGAAGCCTGCGTTTCTGGAGATGGCATATAGCTTGCGTTTCTTGTCACAGCTGTAGAAGAGACATCTGCGATAATTGTCTCGGGTATAATTGGTGGAGGAGGAGGCAAGAGTATTCCAATACCACTGTTAGCCTTTCCGGCTGTTGTTGTATGTGTACTTGTTGCCGTGTGGGTATTTGTTGCCGTGTGTGTATTTGTTGCAGTGTGTGTATTTGTTGCAGTATATGTACTTGTCGGAATACTGGTACTACTTGATGCGTTATTTGACGCGGTAGTGCTTTGGTTGTGTTGCGCTTTAGTTGTGGCAGTAGCCGTTTCGTTTGATCTTGGGAGACCTGTGGTTAACCGAGTACTGGGTACAGCATCTGTTACAGTAGTTTGAAGTTGCATCGTTGTCTGAGTTTCGTTTGTAACATAACTTGGCATGGAGGTCACATTTATAGATATGCCAATGACCGTTGTATTTGCTGACATTGTTGTAGCCGTTGTTGTAATTGTAGAACCGACCGTTGTTGTATTTAACGTCGCAACGGTTGTACTGGCGGTCGCATTGTTTGTACTGTTGACCGTTGCGTTTGCATTGGATGTTTCAACTGGTGCTATGACAACTGGTATGGATGGAGTAGCTTTTGAAGTGTCAGACGCAACGGGTGGTATCACTATCATAGGAGGTACTTCAAATATCGGCGGAGGAGCATCTGAAATAGAAGAAGTAAATTATTGAATGAAGTAATGTATATAAAGCGCCATCACTACCATCTAGCACAATTTAAAGTCATTTTGTGATGATGTCATTATATTATTATGTATCTATGTAGAATGGTGTGTAGTCAGGAAACATTGACGTGTATCTATATAGAATGACGTGTAGTCAGGAAACATTGACGTGTACCTATGTAGAATGCGTCTATGCTCATTAGATTATAATAAAGCAACGCTTACTCTTTTAATTTGTCAGGAAACGCCGCTACATAAGATGGTTAACTGTACAAGTGGTAACGTCCTTAGTTGAAGTATATATCATTGTTATTCTGTCCATCAGTAATTTGAAAATTTCGCTCGCAATCCATGTGGGTCATTGTGACTACTGTTTGATGATATATCTCAATCCACGCACATACTAATTAATTATTTGTGTCCTTGTGCAACATACATTGACAACGCAACTTTGTCTGGCCTTACGATTTGGCGTTATTTGTCGAGGGGAACTTATGTGAAATAAAAATCAATCTTCTACGAGGCCCTCATTTTATTTTAGTTCGATAGTGAACTCACGCTCAAATCCGTTCCTGGTGTCAACCAGTACTTTGCAATGAGGTTCTGGTTTAGCCTGTATCTGTCCAACTTGTTTAAACTGCTACTCATGCAGAAAAAACTATATACTAAGCTCACATCAATATATTGTGTATTTATGAAAGGCTTACATTGTTGTATTCAACGGCTTACCGAAATATTTTGCCAAACACAAACTGATGCATGCATACTAAACTGTTAATAATTATTCTTATTTTCAAATTTCTTTTCACACGTATATGAATAATATACAAGTGCGTCGTTTTAATTAATTTGTTTTCTGTCTTAAATGATCAATTAAGGAAGTGGTATTGAGATATGTTGATTATAAAATTATCAATCATACGGCTTGTTTTGTTAGCCAGATCATCTAGTGAGTAAAGAAATGATGATAGCCATGCTCTCCTTCAGTTGTACTACGTGTGAATGTCTACTGTCTTATACCTCCCTACCTCCCTCCCTCCCTCCCTCC
>ENA-OREC01001988-OREC01001988.1-marine-metagenome-genome-assembly--contig:-NODE-1988-length-10902-cov-12.943002_pt1 | contig 10902 bp, 7 predicted proteins | sample MGYA00248626_ERZ508543 | MGnify/ENA primary metagenome ERZ508543 (study PRJEB26211, sample SAMN05518279) | marine metagenome | isolation source: Puget Sound, Washington, USA | host: Bankia setacea... | reverse complement strand
CTATTCGTTTGTATGACTGTCGATGGGTGAACACACACACACGCCTATTCGTTTGTATGACTGTCGATGGATGAACACACACACACACGCCTATTAGTTTGTATGACTGTCGATGGATGAACATACACACGCCTATTCGTGTGTATGACTGTCGATGGGTGAATGCTAAAGAGAGTTAAGTTGTTCTTTTAATAAAGACGCAGATAACGAGTTTTGCATTCACCATTGAATGTGTTGATCATGTTGATTCGGTGGATAAATACTGTTTTGCTAGAGGATCACCGGAGAGTCACATCCGTTGGGCACGTATTGTGAGGATCACAAGGACACTGCATGCATCGTGTATCTGAGAGATAGTATGAGGTCCGTATATTAAGCGAAATGTTCAAATAAACACCTCTAACATAGGTATTGCGTGAACGTACATGCACGAAACGAACATTGCAGAAGACTTCCAAGCTACGTCGAATGGTGAATGCTATATGGTTCTAATCGCTATTGGATCAAGGAGGAGATATGTTGGTATTCACTCCTCGATGCACAACAGCAACATTACTGTAATATACGTTTACGAAGGTTAAGGACTGGATCTATGGGAGTGCCAAGCTTGGTTTGACAAATAACACCACTTTTTAACCCCCATCGCTGGTCCATATAGCAGTTACATTGTACTTGGATATGGCCAAGAACTGGGGCTGACGTGTAGTGCCGGGCTGATCCAGAAAATGGTGGAAATAACTAGGGAACTAAGGACGAACTGATGCTTAGTGATATTGAATAAAGAAGCAGATATAATCATTGTTCATTCACGCCTTGATAACTGAGATGCTGTTAATAATGACACACAATTGATCTTAAACAAACACAAATCTGAAAAAACAAATGGGTTGAACAATTCTTCTTTGAGATACAACCACGAACACAATCTTTCTTTGAATTGAACAAACTCTTTACCTGACAGTTGTACAAGAACTACACGTTTTTGCACTTTCCGGGGCTCCAATTTCAAATCAATAGAGACGAACAGGTTAGTGTGTGGAAATTGTAGATAACACATTGCAAAATACACATTAAATTACTGGCTAGTAAAATAAGCTTAGTTGATAGTGATGTTTTTTGTTTCCAAACCTGAACGAAGTTACAGAATTATATGAATCTTTTTTTTTCAAACGCAAATCGTATTATTCGAACTTCTTTGTTTTGTTTTACTGTTTTACGTAGAAGAATAAATTATTAAAACACAAACTGTAGATACAAAGGAGATGTCAATAACAACACTTGTTTAAGTTGTGGCGAACTTGTGAAACAGTGCTTCATATAATAACTGTGCCGAATATATACGGTAGTGGGTTGGTGAACAAATCACGTACATGTGTTACTAAATAACTCATGAGGATTAAAAGTGTGAACAATAGTCCTAGTTCAGTAATTATACTATACATATAGATTAAGAGAAAGGAAACAGACCGAATAAGTTGATGCCACACTAGCCCATGTGGAAGTATATACAAACATCGCTGTGGCTATAAAAAGAAAGCAAATAGGCTGAATCCTTTCAAGAAATGTTACCAGCCTTATTTTCGAGTATTTAGAGACAGATACAAAAAGATGTAACGATGTACCTTTGTTTTGCACATAATGCCAAGAACATAACCTCTCGTCCATATGCAAAACAAGTTGGTCGTCTTTGACCATATCACTATAATAGGAAACTGAGAAGATAAATGTATATCCAAGGTTACATTTGGCACATTTGAACATTCCTGTAAGTATGTGTATGTTGTTGCAGGATACGCTTACATGTAGTAATATGTTGTACTCGAAACGAAAGTGTTAAATCAAGATCGTGCTGCACAATCGTGTTATTTTACCACGAACATGATACCAGTTTTTAATTCTGCGTGTATACCCCAAGATAAGAAGTGATTGGCGGATTACTGACTTCTTTTCTAAGAATTGTCTGTAGCGGAGGCAGATAATATCCACCTTGAGAACATTTGAAAATAATAAAATACAACTGGCTTTCCACGAACACAAGTTAAATACACTACAAATTCCCTCAACCAATCAGCTTCCATGATTCACGGTAAATGCAAATACTAGAAAAACCCAACTTTGAACACTTCAAAAATGCAAACAAGTTGTTCGCATACAACTGCTAGATTGTGAATATATGACGGTATTGTGCTCACGTTTAACAGGACTTTTATTGTAGATGTTATCTCGAAGAATGTTGAGAATGCACCAATTTCAAGTCACGCAGTACATGTTGTTTTAGTAGAAGAGACTTCAGCATACGTAGACATTAACAACTAAGATAGTACATGTACGACGGCACGTGCAGAACATGTAAGAATGAAACAGAGAAAATATGTTCAGTATATAGGAGTTACAACATGGATGTATTTATATCTAACTCATTAGATACCCATGATGTAAAATTGTACTGTCGAAATTCGTTTGTAAAATTAAAATAAGCACACGTATTTCAAGTTAAATAAAGACAACCGTTATGTCAATAAAAGGACAACACGTATACTCTACTGGAACGTCCAATGTTGATACCAAATTAAGTTAAGAGGGGACAAACATTATGTAATACGCCGTAAAGGTTTATTATCTCAAGTGAAGTAACGACATTCGTTATCTAAATTTATTTCAAATCAAGTAAAGTCACCCATATCTCCTCATTAGTAAAAGCGTTTATTATCTCTTGCTAAATACCCCCCCCCCCCCCCAATTGTCTTTATTAAATGCAATATATTATTTCAAGTAAGGTCACCATCGGTAATGACGTTTTCAAACACAATTTAAATTAAGAGAAATGTCATTTTAAGTTCAGAATATTCACGTTACAGGTAAGTTATCTCAAGTAAGGTCATCCATTATCTCAACATAAGACACCCTCAATCTTAATTCAGCTCAGTCACAATGCCATGTTAATGTAAATAATGACATGTGCTATCTCGAGTTCTCAAGTGAAATAAAGGCATGTGCTTATTCGAGTTATCACGTCAAATAGGGACACTCTTGTGTCATCTCGAGTTCATGGTTGAAATAAAGACACGTGCTTATTCGAGTTCTAAAGTCAAAAGAAGACATGCACTATCTCCATGTCTAATGTTAAATAGGGACAATCATGTGTTGTATCGAGTTCCCAAGTTAAATTAGTACTTTGAAGTTAAGGAGACATTCGCAATCTCGAATAAGGACAGTTGAGTTATTAGTATACGAATTCAGATTAAGATACTCGGCAGTTGTTGTCCTTAGTAGGTAGAAACAATGGCTCCACATCCATCAGAATGTATATTGTATGCCAAAGAGGTACTAGTTGTGTGGCATTGAATCCTTGAAACTAGCCATCACTATAAGACAAAGTTGACATGTTGAACGCTATAATTAGACACTTGTTTTATTAGTAGAGTTGTGAGGTAAGATCTTGTCATTTTACAATGTCATAATAATAAAGGTAGCCATATGTTTTCCGACAGGGGTGAGATGCAAGTGTATATATTTACTATGGCAGCATTACCCATAATTATATACTCAATGTGGTTCATTAACCTGATCTTCTTTATGTTGAGATATATGAGGGAAACAATTATTTGCTTATGCCCCAAGTGTGTATGTTTACTGACACCTTGACATGTTAATGTTTAGTTTGTATTAGCATACCCCGACAACAGGGTTCTAATATAAAATAGTTATGGGATTTACAGTACTTAACGAATCAATCTGATAAAGATTGAATTTTGATAATAATTACGCTTCAACTACTGCGTACGCTCTCTTTTTCCTTATGTTTCTTTGCTCTTTATACAATATTGTCAGATGCCATGTGTTCTGTCGGTGTATGCACGTTATATGGACGGAATCACGAAACGTCAACTTGAATAAAAAATAACGAACACTTTTATCCGAGAATAAACGGGAGACTACTCAATCGTATCGAAGTTCTCGCAGAAAAGTTATGGAACGCAATCCACGCATGTCTCAGTGGAAACTAATTTCTGTTTGAAAAAATAGTGAGAGGTTTGTTTGTTTTTGTTTACAATTTCGAATTATATGTGATCATTGGACTAGTGCGTGATGTTTTGTGTAAACGTAACTCACTATATTGGAATAAAATGCAGTATCAAGCAGCTGGTTTTTAACTAATATGCATGTACATAACACGCTGTTTACCTAAATCTGATTGGGTTTCTAGTTTCATAGCTCAACGTCAAACAACCCACTCAAGTTCATACAATATTTGGTTATAAAAGCGCAACAAATTAAACCATAACTGCATTTGGATAGCCCCAATACATGAAACTCGTTTTATACATGTAGTTATAAATAGGCATTTTGTACAATTATTAGTTTTGACATAACACTTACCATAATGAATATCAAATGCAGACTTTAATTATACAATTGATAATGAATGGTACACGAAGTAGTTGTTGTAGTACACCGTTGTAGTTGTTGTTGTGGTTGTTGGTGTAGTTGTTGTTGTTGTCGTTGTTGTTGTAGTACAACGTTGTAGTTGTTGGTATAGTTGTTGTTGTGGTCGTTGGTGTAGTTGTGCTTGTAGTTGTTGTTGTTGTCGTTGGTGTAGTTGTGCTTGTAGTTGTTGTTGTGGTCGTTGTTATAGTCATTGTTGGAGAAGAAGCAGAAGTTATATCAACACAAATGTAAAAACCTACTGTTCAAGGTATTAAGCCATGTAAGAGTAATACACTTATCGATGACAGTTTCAGCAAATAAAAAACATTGAGCAAGCCTTCGTATGCATTGCCATGTTTTGGGCAGTTCATCAAGACGACTTCATTAAACGTAAAACTCTCAAGAACGCAGATGACATCTTAAGTTTTGTAAATTTCATTTCGACCAACATAAAACACACAAAACAGTACCCAGTATTCCAATAAGAAAACGATGTTCTTCAAGATACTGATAGTGACAGTACCAAGATAGACAACTGTGAATGAAACAGGAACATGTATTGTGAGTGTAGCCTCCCTTTAGATATAAAGTTTATTTGTTAGTTATGATTGCTTAAAGCTCGTGCAGATCGTGTTCAATAACATAACTTACATACTTAACATTATCCAGTAAACAGTATTAATCAAGTCTCTTGGATCATTGTAACTCTAACATACATGTTTACATTTAGTTGAGTTATTTGATGCTGTTTTCCCTTCCAGCTATCTAATTGTGTAATTGTTGTGCTAATTAAAAAGCGAAATACATGTGTGTTATATTTGTGTGACTGTCACTTTTGTATCTCTGTACATGGAATAAAATGAAATGATGAAAATGTATTGATGACACGTTTGCCATGTCGTTCGAATTTGTGTTGTGTACTTTCATATATGTATTTATCTAATATTTGTATTGTCAAGTATCTGTAATGTCCTACGGTATTGCACTTCTCTAAGGATCCACTTTTTACATACATCAATTCTATTTCGCAATCTCACCGAAATACGCAAGTATACGTTCTTCCCATTTAATATCTCTTCCAGACAGATCCAATGGTCAGTTGTATATGCTTATGTGTGTGTATGATATTTGTACATCCTTTTTACAGAAGTAAACAGTTATTTCATGGATATGTTGGTTAAATTCAAAATTGTTGCCTAGAGGGAAGACCGATGTTCAGTGCTTTCAATATCTAAACCTAGGGGATAAATGTGTGTTTTTTCAGTCGTACAGTCTTGATTCTTGATTCGATTGATTCGTACATGTAACGCGTAAACCACAAATACGCGTTGAAAGGTCAACACCAACAGCATCGTTGAGTTATGTGAGCTAATGATCAGGCATCTGTTCATTGGTTTGACCGATCAGCAGTCTGATCCTTAATAATTCCTACGAAACAGTTACAACTACTGTATATATGTCCAAAGTGCAGCAGGTAATACTTATGTTTGTTGACAGTTGACAATGCTATATATTTGTAGAAAGCACCTGTTCACGGCATCTAGTGTCCTAGACTTCTATCGCTTACTTATGTATATATATGAGTTGACAAACCTGTTGTACGTTCGTGATGATGTACAGTTGTCCTTCTGTTAGTATAATTACATACAGTAATAGTAAGGATAGGAGGACGATCTAGACTCACGTAAATAATATAGCAAACAACTGTTATCATCTTATATCAGTAAAATTAACCTTGAGTAATCAATCATTCGCAATCTTTATTAATTGCAGTCTTATCATCGCCATGGAGAAATGAATATGTTTTCTCGCGCAGTGTCCCGGTACTGGCCGTCTTTCAAACATTCGTATTCATAAACTTCTCATAAATCATTCCCACGGGCAGATTCATTTATGGAGTATAATGTTTTCAATGAATCATCGATCTAATTTTCACCTGTACAAGAAACCCCGAGGCTCGCTACCGCAGACGACAATTTTCTCTGAAAACCCAGGCAGATGATTGTTCACGCGCCAGTGGAGATCACGTGACAACACGTGCCTTGACGTCATCATCACTTCCGATTCCAGTTTAGTCTCAGAGCTTATCGCGGGTTTAGGGGTCGAGTTTCACGATTAATTGCGAGAATTATCCCAAACCCAGAAACGCACGGGGCTCCGATTCTTACCTGATTACTCAGACAGAGGAAATAGACCGACGCCGAGCTCGACAACGTCGCCTGTCAAACTATAGCCAGATTAAAACAGCATTCTCTACTCTAAATAGCCCGTGCTTCATTGCCAGGTTGTGAATCAGGGTACGGCTTTCTTATACAGCTCTACAATAGGTGCTTTAACACTGGCTCTCCATAGAACACCGCGATGACAACTGTTGTTTTAAAAGACTGTATAACTGAGTTATTGCATGTACAATGGCGCTACTGCGTGACGCGATCAAATCAACAGAAATCAGCTCATCTAAACTACAGAGGGAACATATAGACATACAAAGCGTGCAGTACGCGGAAAACATGGTTAACTGAGAAAATGACATTGATATTGGCGACGGTCATGCAACATTACAGCCTGTCAACATGGCCATCGTACGTAACTTAAAGCCGGGATAGAAGTACTTTAGAGGGTTTTAATATGTGCTGCATGTGTATAAACAAATTGGGTATCTGATCTTTTTACACCCGTGTGATAATTATCATGTACGATGGCTGGAGATTGTTACATATAACTGTGGTGCAGTGGAGCAGTACCTTCAATCCACTCACCTGTTATAGGGCGGTAAAAGATCAATGAGTAATGAGGTGCATTCACGATATTGACAATTAAAACTGCATTGACAATTAAACAAGGTGTGTAAGCGATATATAATTTGTAAGCTCGGTAGTTAAATTTATCAGAGAACCTATTGGATTGGTGTGGAAAGCATTATATTGTTATTTAATGTTGACATGTGTATATCTAGCTCCATTGGGTTTTCCTCATATGTTGTTTCCGGTTATTGTGACCAGACGACAAACTGCTGTTATCTAAAGTTACACATATAACCAGACACTGTGTGAACAAATTCTCTGTTGGACCCCTTTAGAAAGGGTCCCGTGGTCGCTGGATTACGACGTCATTATATATCTAGATTAGATAGATCACCGCGGTAGATCAACATATCACATGACTATGACGTGATGTGGGAACGTTGTCACCGGACGACATTATAAACTCTCGCCTGCTTATAAAAGCGTTAACAAAACCTCATCGCGAACATTTCTCATCTTTCTACAAGTAATAGCCCTAGAACCTATGTCGAGACCTACTTTTATAATCCGACAGGCTTTCAGACAAAGGTGTATTATTACAGAATATTAAGATTGGGTTTGACTTAAACTTTAAATGATACACAGTTGTAAAGCTGATAAAACAATCGCTGATATATTATAGTGAAGAGTGAATGGTAGGAGTACTACGGTGCTGAGTGTTGCATGTTACATAGTTGTCGTTTAAACGGTTACCTAGGAATCAGCAGAAATATTAGAATGGCGGATTGACCTTTCAAAATAGTAAACGTGTATATAGAGCGTCTACAAATGTAATGAATTGGTATATTACTTTGTACAAACTTTCATTTATATCAGTTGTTTTGATAATTCAGGGAACATATTGTTTTTATGATCTATGTCATTCAGTTTCTCTATAGAAGTTGTATGACAAGGGGAATGTCCATTTGGATGACAAGGGGAATGTCCATTTGGAACTAACGGACTATTACAGGTAGAACTGCTAGTCCACAATATCCTACCCTTAAGATGATAGTTGACGTGATATTGTAAAAGCGTCAGTCACACAAATACATGTACACAAGTTCGTATAAGGTAACCCGGTCTATCAATAGTCTAATGTGTTTTATACGTAAGGTACCAAATCGACACCTTAGGTAAACATCGGTTGGGTTATTTTTCTTACCAGTTATAAATGAATCTTAATTAATCAGTTTATATCTGATCGGAAAAGTACCTGTCCATTCAATAAGAGCACCCGTTTGCTATCAGATTAGTTTTCATCATTGTGTAAATTATGAGACCTTTCCGTGCAGGTGGAAATGTTGTCCCGCTAGCATATTTATGACACTTATTAATATTTGAACGCATTTCTAGTGCCACTCTGTGTATAAAGCTCCATTATGTATTAATTATTTTGTAATTCAACAGAATAATCCCATTTTATTGTGTGTCCGGTCGCAGACGACAAACACTGGCACACGCGCGCTCTCAACGTCACAGAGGCACGAGCACGCTTATTACCAAAGTACTTGTGTTTAATTGAACTTAATCGGTGAAAATTAATTGTTCAATATTAGCCTCAAAGACTCCAGTATCGCAGGTATTGTGTTTACATTTCACCCTAGTGTACAGGTAGATTGGTTTACTCCCATGACCTGGCGTGCCCCCTCACCATGGTGACCGGCTCCCAAAGGCTCTGCTTCGTCTGAGAACCCGTCCATCTGTCCCCGGTACATTTCGTCATAAACAATCACACCAAAACAACTTCGTATAAAATCTAATTAAAATACATCGCTGGCCGAAAACAAGGACCGCTCAAAACCGCATGTTTATATCAATTAACCGAGTTTCTTTTGTGGTTCCTGGAGCGTGATAAATAAAAACAAAATTAATGACCTATCAAAATGTTCTGCAATAACACATCTGCAACCTTAAGCAGAAGAACGTGCATAGAGATATAGGAACGGGGGAAGTAGTGCCTTATCAAAATACCTCGTACATTTGAGTAAGGTGTCAGTTTATAATTGTTCACCCCCTGCTGTGATGACTGACACTGCAAGAGAATGGTAGCTATGGTAACGAACGAATCACACGTTTATTTCTTTCAAAAGCAGAATAAATAGTGTTGGCTTTTCAGTGTTGTGTTGGTGCATTTATTTTACATGTCTCTAACGTTAACGAATTGCCAAGCAGAATCAAAGTGGCTGCAAGATGCAAATATGTTGCGTGGTATTACCTTGTTTAACTTCTCTAATGTACGTGTCAAGAGCGACAGCTCGTAACAGTACATGCACGTCTTTTTGTCGTTTATTTCCGTGTTTTCGTTTGTAATTATGCGACAAAACAATGTTACGAAACCATGGGAACGTCACGCTTCAAAAGGCTTTACAACATTTTTTACATATGCTCTCTCGTTTTGTCTGTGACTTTTGAAACCAATATCGCACCTGTAGAAAGTTTTATATCCAATTATTCTACCAGTTATGTTCATGTCTCTTTGTCTTTTAAATAATATGTGTCTTTTTGAACACGTGTGCACGTTTCTTCACCAATTTTCGCATCGTTCTAATCACAGTACGTTGCCATGGATACGGAAGCGAGATGACAAGCTTGTTCGGTTTGTTTTACGGCTTTGAACTCAAATCCTTGTATAGCCAAATCGGCTTACCGTTAGTTGACTATCTATGTGAACACTGCAGCTTATACCTCGGTTTTCAAATACAAACAAATCCAGCTGAAACCTAACGTTACAAATCTTAGGTGTGAGTTCATTCTGGTATCCAGTGAGCAGGCGCATACCGGCATATCTACAAAGACATTTGGGCCAAAGTGTTCCCGCAAATCCGTTACAAACGAACAGCACTGAGACGGGTATCTGGTGATATTAGAGTGTAAACCGATAATAAATCTATCAGTGCGATCCCTCGGCTAATTTGACAGGTTTTGTCTGAGGTGAATCTGATTGGTTTTACCAGGTTTGACAGGCGGAACATCACGTTAATCCGCGGCCCCCAGTGAGACTTATAATACGGCACAAGTTAATTTTCTCATGAACTCTTACATCAGCTCTACCAGTGGTAAGGTACGACTCCTGGCCCGCTAGATAAAACACACGTCTTACATACCTAATAAGAAGTCATGGTGAGTTAAAACAAGATACTTCACTGTATGTCTTAATAGCTGACTAGATCAAACCCCTACTGGAAACATCTACAGTTATCTACAAGACACCGTTATTGACATCAGACATGTGCATATATCTATCAAACCCTGGCCGCAGCGTTGACATGTGAGTGTGTTGGCGACTGTGCTGGCCGAATAGCTCTGAGATAGTACCCACTAAGACTACAACTGAGCAGGCTCGCTTATTCGAATAGAACAGTACTAGTAACATCAAGAGCAAGGTAGTGTGTGTTGCTTTGCTGTTCTGGAAGTATTGCAATTTGAACTACGGTTCTCAGAGTAAATTCGCATGAAATGTTCAAAAATAAATCTCAACAACAACAACCCCCCAATACAAACCACAATACAAACGCACAATACAAACCCCGAATACAAACCCCGAATACAAACCCCCAATACAAACCCCAATACAAACCCACAATACAAACCCCAATACAAACCCCCAATACAACCCCCCAATACAAACCCCAATACAAAACCCCAATACAAACCCCCAATACAAACCCCCAATACAAACCCCCAATAC
>ENA-OREC01001987-OREC01001987.1-marine-metagenome-genome-assembly--contig:-NODE-1987-length-10903-cov-12.493165_pt1 | contig 10903 bp, 4 predicted proteins | sample MGYA00248626_ERZ508543 | MGnify/ENA primary metagenome ERZ508543 (study PRJEB26211, sample SAMN05518279) | marine metagenome | isolation source: Puget Sound, Washington, USA | host: Bankia setacea... | reverse complement strand
TTCGAAGTCGGAGGTCATTGGCCGTTGTGGCGGGGATGAAAAAACCGAATGACCACGCAGAACCGACAAAAGTCGATAGCTAAAAAACAACAACAAAAAACAAACACAAACTGGTTATGATATACAGGGACGAGTAAATACACTGACTTAGTACTGGTTATGATATACAGGGACGAGTACATACACCGACTTAATACTGGTTATGATATACAGGGACGGGTACATACACTGATTTAGTACTGGTTATGATATACAGGGACGAGATAAGCTTACAGTCGATATATGACTGACAGACTATAGAAAAAATGAAAGTCCAAACCTAAGTGATATTTGAAATCAAACATGCACATTAAACAGTGAACTTAACGGATGTCAAAGCAACATTATCACATAAAAGATCATCAGTCAGACCAATTATCGACATATCCAACATGTTCTTATATACAAATTTAGAATTTACACTATATCCCAACTATTGTCTACACTCTATCTTCAAAAAACAGCTTAAAGCAATTATATAAATTGTACCGATACCTGTCACAATATTTGATTTCCTGTATCTTCCCCTCATTTTCAAAACTCGTCGATTTCTCTCATCCCCAAAACTGAGTGACGCCAGTTAGTTACAATGTCAGATTCACTTTATAAACTATTTAAACGAAGAGTTTTTTTACAGAGTTTTTGCCTGCTCTATATAAATTGTATGAATGACTTTTGCTTAAACAATTCACTTAACTAGTTCACATCCATTTCAAAACCACTGATGTTTATCAAATGTGTCGAGATGTAGAGATTCTTAGAACAATGATCGTATCTGCATAAATGACATTTGTCAAAACGGCGTTATGTAGACTTGCTTCACGCTGTATATGTTTGCATAAACGATATACTAGATACAGCAAATACTGCTAATACAAACTAAAACTTCGAAAAAAGTGAACTATAAAAAATACCCCGCACGTACACGTATTTAGAACTGGTCTACTAGATAACTGTTTCATTCTCATAAAAGTAACTGTTTGTGCTATTGTTGCGGCAAAATCTAGTTGCCATTGAGAACAAAAACTGCTTAAATTGAACATATTCATATTTATAACAAGAATATATTTAAGGTAGATATATACAAATGTGTGTATTTGAAGTTGTATTTATCGTGTATATACTCTAACGTGGTTTAGCAAGTTCTGTATGACTGTCCATGCTCCAACTCAGTCATAAGTCGTATGACGAGCAAGTCACGAGTTGTTATGTTAACGCTTGAAGAACATTGTCGTCCTTTAAAATATTAATAAAGAAGGTTGCGTGTCAAGAGAATGTTGGCGATAATCAGATGCTCAATCAAGTAGGTTATATGTAATTATTAAAACTGATGTGCCGTTCATCTGATAGTTTGTCAATGTATGCACTGCTATGACAGTTATTCTTTTTTTTTTAATCGTATGTAAACGATAGTTTTGTAATGCTGTTGATCGAATCACAATAAAGGTGATCGTATGTAAACGATAGTTTTGTAATGCTGTTGATCGAATCACAATAAAGGTGATCGTATGTAAACGATAGTTATGTAATGCTGTTGATCGAATCACAATGACGGTGATCGTATGTGAATGATAGCAGTAGTGTGACGTCGATCGAAATGCCAATAAAGTAGTTCGTATGTGAACGATAGCAGTATAGTGACGTCGACCGAAATCCCAATAAAGTAGGTCGTATGTGAATGATAGCAGTACAATGACGTCAATCGAAATCACAATAAAATAGATAGTATGTGAACGATAGCAGTATAGTGACGTCGACCGAAATCCCAATAAAGTAGTTCGTATGTGAATAATAGCGGTATAGTGACGTCGACCTAAATCCCAATAAAGTAGATCGTATGTGAATGATAGCGGTATAGTGACGTCGACCGAAATCCCAATAAAGTAGATCGTATGTGAATGATAGCGGTATAGTGACTTCGACCGAAATCCCAATAAAGTAGGTCGTATGTGAATGATAGCGGTATAGTGAGGTCGATCGAAATCACAATAAAGTTGGTCGTATGTGAACGATAGCAGTATATTGGCGTCGATCAAAATCTCAATAAAGTAGATCTTACGTAAACAATGGTAGTACGGTGACGTCGATCAAGTCCCAATAAAGTAGATTGTATGTGAACGATATCAGTACAGTGTCGTCGATTTAAACGAGCGTCATTTAAAAATCCAATAAAGTAGATCTAATGTAAATGACAATAGTGCAGAGCGTCGACCAACATCCCAATAAAGTAGATATTATGTAAACGATGGTAGTACGGTGACGTCGATCAAATCCCAAATTAAGTATATTGTATGTGAACGATGGCGGTACAGTGTCGTCGATTAGAACCCATTAACAGTTGGTTATAAATATAATTGTAGTGTTCACCAAATATGTAAATAAAGAGTCATACTATGGTGGCATGTAAATAATTGTAAGAAAATGACGACCGTCTATATCCAAGTAGATCCTACGTAACTGATTGTCGTGCACTACGTAACGTGGATTACCAGATACACTTACTGCTGTCCATATGCCATGTTTAAACATTGTTTGGGGTTTAATGCCTCTGTTTGTGTAAAATGCTGATTTGCAAAATTATAGTGTGTGAAAGTAAAAGGAACGCAGTGTTACTTGCATATCCAACGGCTCTGAAAGGGCAGTCTATTATGCAACAAAATCAACATACCCACAGTGCTTCAGAAATGAATGCGTTCAACGCCGTGAAAAGACCGGTAGTCCACAAGCTTGATAATTTATGTACATTAGATACCTTATCTCGGCTGTAGACATATCCGTATTTTGACACTTGGTCTAACAGTAAATCGACAAGTTTCGGGCAAGCAAATACACTTGTAATAAATGTTGTAAACTCGTGCCATGTTATCTGACCGGAGAACACAAACTTTCCGAACAAACAATTCACACAAGCCCTAAGTGAAGCAGAAATTCGGCACCGAACAAGTACACCTGGTCGCTTTTATGTACCTGTCCTTTTAGGGGCTCATGTCCTACATCACACCAATGAAGATTAACCAAGGAGCATACGGTATCTGAGTCATCCTTAACTGTCATGTACAAAGGTCCCATGAATTGTGACCCTTTCAGTGAAAAAAGAGGGTACATGGTAGGTAGTTTACGCAACGAAGAAATGTGAACAGTACAACGTGTCCACATGGAAGGAACACGCTGCATCAAACACACACCCTACGCAACTACGCTCACAACCATTTGTACTTGGTCACCAATGTTAATAAAAAGGTTCACGAAATATTCATTCAGTTCCCTCTTTTAAAATGGTCAAAAAAAGGGGAAAAAATGCAAACAATAGACAACGTGTTTTCGACTTGTACTGTTTACGTTAGATAGTCGTTATATTTCTCGCGTCAAACACATTTCAAACGTGCAGCATGCTACTCTCTAAATATAGGTTATATGAAAAAGCAATGTGTGTCAGAAGTGCGTTAAGCTGGCATCAATTTACAGTTTACTAATAATGTCGCGCCACACTGTGTAGTTGCAAACTAAAACACGTGTTTCCAGACTGCTCCCAGAATTGTTGTATATCTACTACCATTATAAAGGGCGCCACAATGACACTGTTGATAAAACAAACTCACACATACACACAAACAAGCGCAGATACGTTTCCTAAATAACTCGTTCATACCACGCGAGATTCACGTTTTCAGTTGTTACAGTTTAAAACATAACACGAACTGGCCAACTTTTCCTACAAATTGACACGTCTGTAGTAAGACTCCAGTATATCTACACATGCTACTATACATACACATATATATGATGTAATTATAATTGTAAATCTCCGATATGTAGTTGTACGTGAAGACTCACGCTCTTGACAGTTTTTGCCATTTCGATGACGTCAGTGCGTACCGCAAATAGGTCGGTGTACATTTGTATTTGTAACGCTTGTACTTTTCATATGAACGGTATTCTATAATATCCTATAATACATTCATCTAGTTAAACAATTAGTTTCAACAAAGCAAACATAACGTTTACCACTGATATGTTTTAGATTATTTCATGTTTCAACTTTCCAATGCCTAAATAATATCAGACGGATATTGAAATCAGGCTCGAATCTGATACTAGAACCAACCAGTATTATGTTTCTTGCACAAAGTCACAACGATATCTTTTTAACGGGATTCGACCTCACGCCTGCCAGGTACCCATCAACTATGAGTCAGACGCACTAAGTACGCCCCCACATCGCCCTCTTTGCTTGAACGTGTTGTATGAGATGGTTACAATGCTTTGACATTTTCCACCAATGTTTTGACAACACGTGGCGTGTCTGTTGAGTATGCACACACATCGTTCGGTGTTTTGTGCAGTCAATGTAAGGGACTCACACCTTGCGATCCCTATAAACGTTACAGTAATAACGTACTCGTACTTACGTTAGTTGTATCAATATGGCGGTATCAATATTCGTCCACACGCTTTGTTAGTGCATTGAAGGTACCATATATCCAGTGCTGCTGCCATAACGTCTAAATAATAAACTGCATCAATTTCATTAATCAAGGCTGAGCACCCTAGTTTGTGTAAGAAGCGTACACAAGTCTGAACACATACAAAGCATGAATAATACGTTGCATTGCTAGGTGAAAACACACACGCCCAACTGTGGTAGCCCTGAAACGTTTGCCAATATACACAAGCTGACTAAGGTCGCAAAAAGAAATTCGATATTTCGTGATAGCAATAAAGTGTATAATTTTATTACAATGGAATAGAATGTTATTTGTTGATTTTGTCTAATTATTTCTTTGTAACGTAATCTTCCCTCTATTTCACAAAGAACCGTTACTTTTTTCACTTAAGGACATAAATGGTCAGTCAACCTAGGTGAAGACTAAGGTAGAGATTAAGGCTAAAGGATTCCTCAATATTGAATTTCAAGTTATTGTTAGTGGTAAACTATTTACAGACAACGCAACACGCGCATACTAATGGCCAATTAATTGTTTCATGGATGGTAAGAATAAATCATAAGTCTAAAGAACACGTGCATGGAAGAGAGGTAACGAAAGTAACAATCAAAGAAACGAAATAATATAAACACAAACAACTAAAACGCGTGTCACGGTAGCAGTTAAACGAATTTGTGCAGCTTTTTAATCAGATTTATCTAGCAGACATTGTACCTAGTGTCATAGATGTAGCAATATACTGCACACTCATCAACCAATGACTAGAACTACAATAACATAACAAGGAAAACACGTGTTTATGGTTTATCTTTGCATTGGCTTGTTTTATTGACAGCATTTCCGACCACATGTACAGCTTTCCCTTCCGATGGTTTTGTTTTAAATATATTATAAACTAATACAATTAAATACTTTATTCGCTGTGTTTGAGGATACCGTCGCAGTGGTACTAAATATCTAACATTAAACACAGCGTGTGAACTAGGAAACATTTCAAAATGGTACTGAATTTCAAAGGTGCAATATCAATGAATACACAGAAAGAATGTCAAACCAGAACTTCGCTTGTCTATAAAATCAGCTGACTGTTTCAAACAAACAATAAAACACCATCCAGGAGACACCTCCAACGATGCAAACAAAGATGGTAATGTAGATCGGTGTCTTTTATGTTTATGCGTTGGGGGTCTCAGTCTGGTGATTGCTTTGATTCCATCTGTAACATCTTCCAGGAGGACACACCACGAAGTTACGGCGTAGTAGTTTCAAACGACCAGTTACACTGCTTATTAATGTGTAGTAAATATAAAAACAAAACAGAAACAATATTTAATATGGGTATGTAACTAATTAGTTAGTAATTCATATATATACATGTACTTAGAAGGTAGTTATGCCATTTAAACAGACTTCAATTGGCACGTTTTACCATGTGTGTTTATTATTTATGCAAACGAATTGGTGAGTGCCCACATTTTATATTCAGCCACTATGTACGTATATATCTTATACAATAATAGTGGATTTAGACAAGAACGACAACATTTGATGTCTACAAACACCGTACCTTTGTCGTTAATACATACTGAAGTATTTGTATATCTTTCATTAACTATTGTATATATTTACAGATACGTTTTGCAATAGCATGATATAGCTTGAAAAAGAAGTTTAGCTTGCCATCCTTAACTGACTGTATACTTTTTGCAAGATATATATGTTGTCCTTTACTAGCAAATACACGCATATTCTCCTCTGTTGCGATGTGATTAACGTATGCAGTGAATTGTTCATGCCGTGCATAAGTGATTTCATTCATCCAAAGTACTGGTTGCTTATTTGCGTTAACCTCATGGCCTATACATGGTTACTAGTCTGACCCATTTACGAATGACATAGATACAAACATAAGTCACTGTACTTGAGTCTGTGTTACAAGTAGTTACATGTAGCCATGAGCATTTCTTACAAGATAAGCGGGTGTGTAAATACAACTTAATAGATAAGCGTTTAGATGCAAACACTCTGGTAAACATGTCTGCGCGTCTGAACATTTGTTGAAAACATCAATCTTGTTACTTGACACAATGTGCGTTACATATAGGCAATATAGTGTGAACATGACTGCTAGTAGATGATACATATGTAAACGTATGCAAAAAAGAAAGTTTTTCCTTATCCTCGGAAGTGTATGGCAGATCACCGGAAGTGTATAGCAGAATGTCATACTTCGAGGTGCAATAACGATGCCTCGTCGACAAAGACATATTCTTTATTAATGTGCTGACAACAAAAGTTTGACATTTTCTTGCAAAACAGAAAACCTTTTCAATTTGCTTTAAGTCGTACACGTTGCAGGTATTGGAAAAAATGTGTTCATCGCGGATCTAGGTTAAACTGACATCAACTGTATCAAATGCTACCTCAATTTTAGAACAATGTCAATCATTAACTCTTGATAACAAGCACACATATGAGCCAAGAGAATCAACAGTGAGTATTCCATGTCGTTTACCTACTTTCTTTTATTAATTGACCCTCTAAAAATACACACATGATCAAATAAGACGCATTCTTTCAATCTAGAAGTTGTCTTACATTTCACCATATTATAGGCTATCATCTAATTAACACAACCCTCTGATTGAGGTTACACTGGCAGATAAATAAATATTTGCTTACTTCAATGTGACGTTTATAGTTGACTTCCATTGACAATCAAAGAAATTGTTTGTGAATGAGTGACTTTAATGAAAACACCATAAATGTCGGTCAGGCGTAGTGCGATAGGCCTTATTTTCTAACTTTGCCAGATAAAAATAACTCACTGAGAACTGGATCAACAACCGCTTTATACCCCGACTGTTTTTATAGGATTAGTATCAAGCAAAGTTAGGTTTTTATCAAGTGATTGAATGTTTAACACATCATCCTTATTACCTTTGCATGAAGTTGAATTAAGGATTAAACATGCAACCTGATTTGACACTACCTCTAAGTTGGCCGTTTTACATGATCGTGTACACGTAATGTTCCCAATGTTTGAAACTACAGCAAAAGTTTGTTTGAGTATGTTATGTGACAAACGAACATATGCCTCTTTAAAGTATACGTTATCTATATGATGTTATATGTGGTGCAGTCTTAGTAAAGTTGTCAGTTCGGTACAGCCCATGTCCTGCAGTCATGCCCTCTCCACAAAAGAGAAAGCATCCGGCCAACAGAAAGTTCGCTAGGAAACAAACATGGATTAGCAACCGACATACGCCTGACGGTGCGGTTCATCACCCTGACGGGACTACAAATATAACAAGTCTACATCGAACGCTGAAGAAGAAGAAAGTACCGGTATGGCGAAGTCACACTCATTAATTCTTGATATTGTAAATTGTTCAAGCATTTTTCAAGTCAATTTTAATTTTAAGACTATAAACGTGAGCTTTTGCTTGGTTTTGTTTATGGGTTTTGTATTATAAGTTTATGTTTTGGACTGCCAGGATTTCTTTCGACTAAGACATTTTAGATATTTTACTCACTATATAAACGTTCGCGTAACACTAATAGCTGAGTATACGCTGCTCCAGTTGGTGTATCACAAAGCAGAAGATAATCGGTAGAATCTGTAAATATCGCCTCCCAATGCAAGGTCATTGTACTTTCAATCTACCGTTCAACAAAAGGAATAAGCAGCTGCAGTGTACGCGGGAAGACTCACTTAGGTATTACGCATGGCAATAAAATATCATCTTTAACAAAGGCAAGGGTTGATATTTCGAAATACAACCTGTGTCTTGTTATTTGTTCTGTTTATCTGAGGTTAACCAACTGTTTGTGCTTTGGAGCCAATTGTAAAATCGCGAACGTTTAATCACTCCAACTTGATACAATGTATACAACGCGTTAACACACATGTCCTTGTTGAGCGTGCAAGGATTCAGCTTTTCGTATCTAGGATTTGTCTCATACAATTGCACAACTTACAGCTATAAACAGGTAAAAGGTAAAACTTAGCCCCGACAGAAACATCTGGCTCACAGTCTACTTAACTTGACAAGACAGTAATTCAAATTACACGTAACTACAACCTGTTTGAATTGCTAAACACCTGGTCCGGCGTGTGTCATTACCTCAATTAAGATACAAAACAAATCCGTTTATGATGATATTCAAACCGGAGTCATTATAATGTCATATTAGAAGAAAAAACCAACATGTGTTTCAAGGAAAGAGTGAAAATCAACCAACAGAAAAACAAACAAACAACTACCCTTCGTTTAAAGAATTAATTAAACTTGTTTACGCGTATAGAAATTACCGTTTTACATCCTTGAAGGCATCCACTTTAAGAACACAGATGTTGGCTCGAAACCGGAACAATGAATCGTGTAAGCACTTAGTTGAAGAAGGAAAAAAAACGACCAAAACAACTCGGCCTGTCATTCGCATTTTTAGCGTAAATTGATTATGTTTAATACCACGTGACATGATTTTAAAGAAGGTACACTACCCATATGCACTAGGTGACACTTTGATTACTTGACAATATGATAGTTAAGAGGCCTTTGACGCTAATGAACAAGTTAGTTTCTAAGCAAATGACACTATTATTTTAATTGCTGAATTGCTGTCAAACAAGGCAAGTATAAACACCATTAAACTCGCTTGAACGAAGAACATTTCAGAAGATAATTCACTACCAAATGTTCTCAGAAGTATGTGTTATTAGATTGATTTTTCCATAAAATGAGAAAGTGCTCCGACCATAGTACAAAGAACTTACAAGAACTTACGTTACAAGACAAGTTTCCCACTCTCGCAGTCCTCTTTGTAAAGGTTAGAAAGAGAATAAGACAATTAATTGATTCTTTGTCATTACACAGTACGTTTATCACCTGCACAGTACTTTTACACACACCGTCGTCCATTGAAGTGTTAAATGGCTAGACAATTAACAAGACCACACAACCGGATGTGATGTTCAATAAGATTACTATCACATTAATTCATCCACGAGGACATCACGTGGAACATAGATGATGCAATCGGATCATCGTAAATGTAAAGAAGTACAAACAGCGAAATCAAAACTGTTCTATCTGGTGTTAGATATAACAAATCTTAAGACATTTATGAGTCAGTCATTTACCCGTCTAATATATACATTAGTACTTGACATTCAAAATATATTGAGTTTGATGCATATGTACATACATGTATTGAGCATGGAGATTCTAAACGATATCAGGTGATTCAAAGTATGGAGGTCACGAACTGTGGTTACATTTAGCATGTTTAAATTATTAATTAAAGAGTGTTTGTTTTTGGGTCTCACTTGTAGCAATAAAGGTAATATATGCAAGGCTTATACTTGAAAATAAATAACCACACAACAACTATTATAGGAAATGAGTTGATCCTGTATATCGACAACCTGTATACGTGTAGCTATATCCTACAGGAAGCAACGAAGTCATTCGAGAATATTTAGCCAATCTGGAGACTCGATTACAAACTATGTCACAAGTAACTTCCAATTCATGTTTTAGGTATAAAGAAAGGATAGGAATTGTTAATAGGAAACCCGGATGTGGTAGTTCTGGATTTAGTACAGGAGAGCCAACCTTCCGTTTTTACGTTGATAAGCATATTTAGTATAAACTCTTACTAACACGTTCCTTTCAAGGTCGTGCTTGCTACCAAACGTTCCTCTGTCACAATACATCGTCCATAGGTTTGTAAATGGGATCCTCCGTTAAGGAAGGAGTTCTTATATATCAGTGGTGTTGTCGATAAAGTTGTATTAGCCAATTGATAAATACAAAGTTTAAAAATGTGAGTTTCAGACTTCGGATTAGTCTAGATAACGATCCGGTACGTGTGTGTATGTGCAGTAAGGTCTTACTAAGCTCGACTTTTGATTGGATAACACAACTTACCGAGAACAAAGTTTGGCTCACGGTGAATGTATCCATGAATACCAAACATAGGTTTAAGAATTCAAATTTGCTTCCTAAGACTAACTAAGCCTTGATAGGAATCTCACATTTAATTGTTTCTCATAAAGAGTACTGTTTACTGTTGTGGCAATTGACGGGTAGGTTCCAACCAGCGGATATAATTTCTTAGATTTTACCATTTCTCTCAACACAACGTTCTTCCGCTGACCACTACGTACTGTTAAAATTGCATGTTTCAGAGTGTGTATTCCACATAGCAGAACATAACAGACACTATGTCTATGCAGTGCTGACGTGTAACCATCCTTATTGAGTTACCCTAGGCATTTGATTTAAATATTATACAGGTATGAAGAAAACACATAAATACTAACACGATTCTCTCCAAACACATATTTACAAAAGCAATACGATAATCAGTCGGATACATTTTGTAACAATAAATGTATAGTCAATCTACAA
>ENA-OREC01001986-OREC01001986.1-marine-metagenome-genome-assembly--contig:-NODE-1986-length-10903-cov-14.656106_pt1 | contig 10903 bp, 4 predicted proteins | sample MGYA00248626_ERZ508543 | MGnify/ENA primary metagenome ERZ508543 (study PRJEB26211, sample SAMN05518279) | marine metagenome | isolation source: Puget Sound, Washington, USA | host: Bankia setacea... | reverse complement strand
ACTGGCTCTTTCTCAAGAATTAAGATAAGAAAATATTGTAATGGATAAGATCTGGTATAGAAATCCTTCGAAGTCGGGGGTCATTGGCGGTTGTGGCGGGGATGAAAAAACGAATGACCACGCAGAACCGACAAAAGTCGAGTGCTAAAAAAAACAAAAACTAAGCATCCGAAAAATGTGCAACAAACAATCTCAGCCGTTTTTGCTCTAGCACAAGTCTAACTGCTGTTGATGCCTCCAGTCATTCCAAATTGATTCTTTAAGTCCATTGTTTATAACAACTTAACTTTAATCCCCTCTAATACACCAATTAGTGTCAATTATCAATGTTGTTATATATAGTGTTTGCACCTCCGTTGTCCAGTGTCGTAAATGGGTTTAGTTCATGTTGTAAAAAACAGTGTGAACACAGTAGGTGTGATTTCTACAACTGTGAAAGTAGTCTCAATGTAGTGGACTCCAAAAAGCAATAAACGTGTCAATGGGAAGACTTATAATCAGATATTTAGGAAATAGCATCGAAACTGGGTAGATTCATCTACCGACTGGCAGTATGCTAACTTTGAATATTATAAGAAAAAAGAAATAATTAATGTATTGAATGTTATTTACCAGCATTATTAAGTTTGTATAAATGATTGTATATATATGTATATTGTTTGCAGACTGAACAAGATCGTGCTGCCATGGTGTTGAAGGGAACAGGTGGCGCCACCAATACCTTGAATAACATAAATGGTCCACAGATTGACTACAATCCACCAGAAGGTTTCCCGTTATATTATTTTATTCAAAAAGTAAGGAATTCAGCATATATACATCCAGCTGTCATGGTGCAGTTTAACACACTGCAAGTCAATAAGCAGATAACAGTGAAGTGTACAGCTTGGGCTCAAAATTTCAATAATGGTAAACCCCAGGAAAGTGAGGACTACTCTGTTGATATAATTTTCAACCTCTACCATGAATAGACATTGTGAAGAATGCAGCAGTGATTTATTAAATGCACATTTTGTGATGCAATTGGAACTTCTATATACTGATGATGAAAAGTGAAAGGTGAATAGTGTATAATTTCTTTAGATAAAAATAGGATGTCATGGTATGAAAGGACACCAAAGGACACTGTTACATTCAGTTTCACTTTTGACTGTTATGAAAAAGGTAAATTATATGAAAAAGGTAAATTATGAAAGCTATCTAAAACTGCTTTAAATGCTTTCTTTCACCAAAAAATCTTTAAATATTCGTAGCATGTATTTTACTTTTCTTTTTTTAGTTGTATTTTTAACAGGTGACTAGAGACACTGGTCAAATCTGTGTTGTAGATATTGTTATTAGATAATGGAGGTCATCATAGCTATTAGTGTTATTGACTACGGATAATAATTGGTATATTTTAAAACAGAATTCATATATTTTTAAAATGCGTTTTCCCTTTACCCAAGTTTCATAGATTGTGATTGTTGAGTGGTTGTCAGTTACACTTGTACATACAAAATGGTGTACAAATAATGTTGATTTTGCTGTTACTATTATACATTCCAATAAACTATATTTTCATCGGTTGTGAATTATACTTGTGCCTATAATCTTTTTTCAATCAAATGCTGTTTTGTGTGTTTTTATAATTGTGTTTTCTTTTGTATAAGATCATTCATGTTTTAAACCTTTACATTTTTACCTTCTCTCTTGGTATGCATTTACATACCTATAAACCATGGATTGGCAACTCTCCGATATTGGTAAAACAAATAATATTTTACCCAGCATCCTTAGCGTACACTGTAAATATCTGGAAATTCCACTCGGTTAGTATCGGGGGTTTCCGTCGGCTAAAGTCGGTTATGTCTGTTTTTGGTCTAAATATAGTGGTTAGATCCTGTTCCCCTGGATAAGCAATGATCTGTACATAGTTGTTGTTTTAGTTGTGTAATGTTTTGACAAACGGACATGTGCCAGTGGAGTTAGGAGATTATACATGACCAAACATGCACCCGATATATAATTGGTGTCATCAAATCAACGGGTTGAGAGTTATCTGAATGTTGCATCTCTTTGTCCGCATCTTGCTGATGTTATCGTTGACCGGGTAGAGGCCATAAACTGCCACTACAGACTGTATGGTCATACTTCACAGCAGGGGCCTTTCTGTTTAAGATGTTTTTGTTGATAACAAATATGAAGGGAATATTTGATATGATTGATATGACAGCACATATTTAGTGAGAGTTTATTGGACGATACCGGTGTATAAAATTGTCATCTTAAAACACAGTGAAACAAAAAAGTGGACGCGCTCAAATGATACGATCTCGGAGGTAATCTTGCATTTCGAGTAACTCTGTAGCTTTAGAAGGCAGTAACAATGCCAATCCATGGTTTATAGGTACGTGGCATTGATCATTAAATCTGCTTTTTCTATCTCATCTATTTTGTAAATATCTTGCATTTAGTGAATCAATCACCCATTAGATCTGATGTTAACCTGCTTATCATTATTGTGTAAAAGCAAAAATAATATTGACTATTTGATTCATACACTTTTCTTTTATCACACTCTAATTGCTTCTCTGCCTTTACCCGCTATGCTTTTAGATATATACTGAAGCAAACTCCCAATGCAATACTCTGAACAATGTTTAATATTTCATACCAAACTCGGCATATGTGTATACAATCATATCTATAATAAAAATGGCATCAGCAAATAAAGTCAACTTCCAAAAACATTTCTGGTAAATAGCACTGAAGGCACGTTGGTAGCAAAGTCAATTTCATGAAATGTTAGAAAAGTCCTTATCGGGTGTGACCAACGTGCGCATTTATGACAGCTAAACAAGGAATAGTTTGCGTATTTCTAAATCAAATTTTGGTATTTTAACGACTAAATAATTATTTTTATGATTACATTGTCGTCTTATGACAACCAATGGATAGTTGAATGACACACGAGGTTACCATATAAAACCAACCAATTCCATGTACAACATGATTTCCGGGATTCGTCTAAAATGTCCAAAAAATATGTTTGTCAGAGCAGTCAAATTTTAATTATTGTCGAAAACTGTTATCAAAGAAAAATATTTTGATAAATATAAAAAAATGTATGCCATAATCCGTGTTGCGTTTGCAGTTTGCTTCAGTATAGATTTATTTCGACAAACATCTTGTGTTTTCCTTGACCTTGATACAACTTAAAGACTTGATTTAACTCCCAATGTATCAGATAAGTAATTTAAAATGCTTTGACAGTAATAGACTAATAGCTGATTAAAATACAAAACATTTTTGATACAATTATTTACACTGCTGATTTAAATATATAGGATTAAGCTATTTTAGACTAAAACATAAGTTATTACTGGTTTTGTTTGTAAAAGTAACTGAGACTTTAATTAAGTTCTATGCAAGTGTGATACTGAAATACTGCTGTTAGGCTAATAGCAGTTACTTATCAAAAGTAATGATTATTATGATCCTCTCTCATGTTAACATCTGTATCATTTTACCACATATTTGAGTATTAGCCAACTGTGAAACATGATCTAGAGTGTAGATACAATAATGAAGCTTTCACTTTGTTACCCCTACCATTACCCCTACCTGTCATTATTTTCTAACCTGATACCAACAATTTTTGCTCATTAATTGAGGATAAGGTAAAGTTTAAAACACAGGTATTTCTGTTTGGTATATCGATAATTGAATGGAAAACTGACTTAACTGACTTCTTATTTCATTTAGCTGGGCTTAGTTACTACAGTTTACCATTGAATCCTATAAGTAACATAGCATTTAGGATTATACATGTAGTAGAATGGGTTAGCATTAATACAACATTAAATTAAACTTTAAAGTGTGTAATTTCTGGGGGAAACTTAAACGTGTAATTTCTGGGGAAAACTTTATAGCGTGTAATTTCTGGGGAAAACTTTAAAGCATGTGATTTCTGGGGGAAATGTTAAACCTTGTAATTTCTGGGGGAAACTTGAGCGTGTAATTTCTGGGGAAAACTTTAAAGTGTGTCATTTCTTGGAGAAAACTTTAAAGCTTGTAATTTCTGGGGAAAACTTGAAGCTCTCCACAGATCAAATAAACAAGATCTGAATAGAAGAATGTCATTTGACTTTGGTTTAAGGGTTATATTCTGATATATCTCTAAATGTTAACAAATCTCTAGCCATGTTTTTCACTTTATTGGTAAAATGATCATGGTAGCAGTTGCTTGAGCCTTTGCTTCATTGTTAGTTTAAAGAAAGTAAATATGAATTTATGATCATATCAGGTATAAAAGACATGTCAAAACTGTTAAAGTTGTTTGTTATTTTGTATAGAAAATGTTTTGTTAGGTTTTTTGGAAATATTTAAGGCCTCTTTTTTTACTAAGAAATTTATATTTGTTGAAAACATAAACAGCATTCATAGAAATTGTAAAGTTTTGTTTGATTTTTGAAACATATATTTATACACTGTAACCTGTTGACACAAAGTTTAGTGTTTTACATCATTAATACAGGGTTTTGGTTGGTGTTTGACTTGTGTGTTTATGTCATCAATCCATGTTGGTACATGTAGTTGTTTACATCACTTCAGGGCTGGATTTCATTATTATTTAATCCCGCTTAGCTTTAGTCCAAAATGTTGTATGCAAAATTATAAATATTTCCGAAAAAAATAAATAGTGTTAAACGCAGAAAATATAGTTTACCTATGAATCTACATAAACATTAGTTGTATTTACAAGAACAACACAGCAAATTGTTTAAAATTTGATCAGCAATTATTAGGATTAACGCTGAAAGTAAATCCTTTTTTATGAAATCCAGCCCTGATCACCTATATTTTACCATTCAGTGTTGTGTTTTCCCCCCAAAGATTACATTCTATCCTTTGTAGACATTCCCTTGTGTAATTCTATTACTTGAAGAATAACTGATTTGTGAAGATGTTGTATTTATTTACTTTATAATCCATTTTTTGTTGTGGATTGCGCTAGTGTGGTATGGTATGATCCTTATTCAGTAACAATATAACCACAACATAATACAAGATGCAACATTATAAGTGTGTATGGCTATAGTTGGTGGAAATAAGGCCATGGCTGTTACTTTGTGTGTTTATCGCGAATAAAAATCGCCATCTATATTTATCCCCCTGAAAATGATATTGCTGGATAATTTCCAAAAATCAATTCAAGATATAGAAACAGTTTTTAAACAGATAGATTTATGCTATTAAGAAGAAAAGTCTGAAAGTAAGTTGTGTAAATAACCAGAAAAACGTAAAGCAAAGAATACAACTTGGTTGGCCTTACTGTAGGCTTAATGGACTGTATTAGGTTTTCTAAAGAAAGATTATTATTCTTAATAAATACCTTGGTATGTTATGTGCACTTATGTATCAATATATCCAATGACAAATTCCTTACGTAAATAAACACTGTGTTGTGAAAGACTGTAAATAAACATGGACAGAATGAGAACATTGACTTGACACTCATTCATGACTTCAGGACACAGTCAGCTGAATTGTGAAATCAGTTGGTAAGAATATTATGTTGTTACAAGATAGTATGTAACTCATGTCCATTGTGTACACATGCATCATCTATTTTATAATTCATTAGTCCATGTAATTTATTCATGGGTGTCAGGTCAATATTCTCACACTATACTTTCATAAGAAGTGATTCAGACAGGCAAAGATTTGTTAAGCCTTGTATCACATACCTATTTCAAAACTAGCTGTGTTGTCAATGTAATATACTCATTACAAGATGGAAAGGGCTGGTTAGTCATCTAGATGAAAATAAAAAAAATGTAAACAGTTTCTTGTTTATGTTATGGACATGCGTATAGTGTTACAAACAGATGGTATCCAAGCAATTTTACTTACATTTGACTACATGTATATCCATTTCAGTAGTTATATTGAACTCAGCTTTGCACTGAAAAACTCCTACTTTCTGACAAAGAAAAGCTTGTTTTCCAGCACATATTTAACGATTTCAGCTGAATTGCATGTGTATGCTGTAGATTTTGTTTACTGCGAATAAAAAAGTGCCATATATATATAGTTCGGCAGATTACAATTTATTTTATGTTTCCTTCACATTGTTTTCTATATTTTAACAACTCATTTTAGACATATCATTTAAAGACTAATAACCTGTGGATAATATTTGGAGAAACTGTTTTGGTAAGTCTGTTCACAAGTTAAAACTCTGCAAATTATTGTGTGATATAAAAACCCGTTGCCTTGATTGTATATGGATTCTAATACTTGGATATTTATGAAGCATTGAATGACTATATGTTAATACAGCGCTTTTTAGAGTTTAGTGGCCATTATTTGCAGCTTACATAGATAAAAGTGTATGTTCTAATGTTGATTTAATAGTTGGTACATGTATAGGATAATGCCTTTTACAGGTGTGTGTGTTAAAGGTAATAAGATGGGAACAGGTTGTGTATTTACATTCCATCTACACATATAGTTTGTGGCATTTTTGTGATTTTTAAGTTTAGTTGTATGTGTGACATAAGTTAGAAGACAAACTGTTTTCAAATGAACAAAATATCATTAACATCAGCTGTTGTAATTACATTCTATAACCTACTCAACATTCCAGATTAATACTTCCTAAAATACACCTAGAATATATACCAGTATTTAATTAATGATTACATTTTTTATCTTTTACAATGTTTTAAAAGTGTTACTAGTTCTATGCTGATGTTTTCATATGAATATCTTTCTTTTCCAACCATTACAGATTTTAAAAGACCAGTTTTACATTTATAGACCCAACTATAACAGGTGAACTTTTAAAACCATTTACACCATTATTACAACTGTATGACCATAATTGTTAGGTCATTGATAATTGGCTATGATAATGAATCAGTTGTAGACCATCTGTGCATATCTTTTATACTATTTTACTATGTACTCTGTGCCTTGTATCTTTTGTTGTACCAATTCTTGTATCATGTATTGAACTGCAGATCAAATAAAAACATCATCTTTAAAAAACAATGAGTTTGTGATTATATTTGTGTACCCGTGTGGTGTTTTTCACTGATAATGTTGTTAATGTTTGCCATTGTTAGACAGAGGACAGTAACGGGTGAATGCTAAAATCTTCTATCTGCTTATTTTTGGTTGCATGGTTATTGACACAATCTCTATGTACACTTTCTTTTGTGTTTTTGGAGTATATTACCGGAATATATACCATATTTATAAAAGCACAAAGAAATTTAGGCAAAACGCAGGAATGCATATCTTTGTAATAAAGGTGTATACATCACTGAAATCTTTACAAGAATACAAAACATATATAACAAGGAAATTGCTGGAACGAGGAATGCTCCCCAAAAGCATAATGTCTATAAAGGCAGAAGTTGTAATCAAACGACACTTGTAAACCAATACATGACAAAGAAAAACACCTTTTATGAAAAGAATTAAGGAAATGTAAGATACGATTATGGTTCTTGTCTTCTGCACTTCCTCTCAATAACATCAATGTATGTACCAAGTTTAATTTCAATCCCTTTTGTACTTTCCTAGATATGGCCCGGACCGGCATCTATTATGAAAAAAATGGTTATGAGGAGATAACTCTGTCAATATACAAGATAGGATTATCGTTTTGGTGCACTGCCCTTTCCCTCACTTCTATCTATCTATAAACCAAGTTTCATTTCGATCTCTTTGGTACTTTCCAAGATATGGCCGGGACAGGCATCCATTATGAATAATGGTTACGGGGAGATAACTCGATAAATATACATGGTAGGATTTTGGTTCCTGGGTTCTGCGCCCTTCCCCTCATTGTTATCTATCTATAGTCCAAGTTTCATTTAAATGCCAACAGTAGTTTTAAAGTTATTTGCTGGACAAGGTACTGTACCCACGGATGGACAAAGCGGCGACTATATGTTTCCCCTTTTGGGGAGCATAAGCATACCTTAAATACCTTACTAGTAACGTCACTTGGTGTCTCGTGGATGAGTAAGTGCATATCAAATACAGGAGCCGACAATACTGTGAACTTACATATTATTACGGACATAAAATGTTGTGTTTTTTAAATTTAAAGTAGTTTTCAGATACCAATATAATAATAGTCATTAATATAACCTATAACTTGTATTCTACGAAATTTAAATCTATGGATCGTGTGATCTTTGAAATTTCATTTAAATTCACAATCAATCAAAATAATAGCTGAGAATGACTCATCAACAGTATCTGGTTTGGAGTAAAACATCAGTTGGATCAATGTTTTGATAATGCACCTTCTCAAATCAGTGTTAGTTATAATGGTGTCACTACTTGTTTAACATTTATAAGTAACTGTAAAAGAGCTAGACCTAAATGATCTCAATATCATTAGAGGTCATCCTAAGGTAATGCCCAACCTCCCTGCCAAGGTTAAGGACTGTAGGCCTGATACCAGTTATCAATCAGGCAATATTTACCATGATGGAGCCTGAGGGATGGACATTTGCAAAGCACTGTTGTTGAAACTACATGTATATTAAAACAAGGTGGGTATTTCATTTCTTTTATTTCATAGTCTTCCACATGATTTCAAATTTTAACTTGATGATATCCTGATACATGAACATGTAAAATATCATTGACACACATATTATAATTATTTCCATATGACATTTTCTATACAGTAACAAACACTTGGTACAATGTATATATACATGTTTTAGTGCAGTATTTCTTCTGCATGTTTTTTACATGCACACATGATGCTTTTGTCTTAACAACAAATTATGACAATAAAATGATAGTCTGAAGGGTTATCACATATATAAACAATGCCTTCAGTGTTGCAATTCACATTAACTGTACAAATGCAGCTTCTTTGATCTTGGGTTGTACATAGCTAAGATTCAACAGCTTGCTTCTTTACCTCTCACACTCTAAAAAGTTGACTGACAAGAGTTATTTATACCAATTTATTCTAGTTTGATTGTGAAACAACCAATCCTGCTTCTGTAAATCACGCTTTAACCTGTTCCTGGAACCAACCAGTACTGAGCAATGAGATGCTTATTGTCAAGCAATATTCATGGAGAGAAAGCGGACTGTCAAACCTTGTATACATGTGGTCTATACTCAATTTACTTCTGTATTTATTCACCCGATCCCATGTGAAAAACATGACACTACAAAGCCTGAATGTCAAAAGGATGTTGAAATGTGTTGGTGACACATTTATAACACTTTACACAGTTATAATTTGGACATGTAAGCAGTGTGTTTAGGTTAGATTCTATACAGGTGTCCTAAAGTCATTTATTTTAGTCAATTATTAGGGTTGTCCCGATATTTCAAGTGTCTCAAATGTTTGAGTAAATGCTGTACATGCATTTCTGTTTAATCGCCTCTTTGCTTCCACCTGAACATTTCCTTGATTCACATGGCAACAGGAAATATGCACATATCCCATCCTCCATTGTGTTTCCTCAATCCCAAAACTTAATTACCCCGTCCCATCCTGCGGTTGCTACTTTTGATGTCTCGTGTGGGTGCCATATTGCCGCTATACACACATCGTCATGGGCTTTAAACTTAGAATACAGTTTTGTGGTTTTCCAGTCCCAGATGTACAGTTTACCATCAGCATCACCAGATACCAAATACCTGTAATATAAGGAAGATGCTATAGTTTTCATATCAGTAAACATTGTAATGGGTTATAACTAATCTTTCATAAAACAACTGTTTTGAAAGTGTCCAGATCTAAATGAATATACACTGGATCTGTCTTACTTTGCAATCCCCTTTTAAAATCTCAAAACACAAAAAATTAGTTGAAAGATTTCTTTAATTTTAAAGCAAGTTTAAGTACATATTTGTATATTTTTATCTACTTAGACAATACTTACGTCATTTCTGGGGAAAAGTCTAAACCACATGCATAACCAGCAACCTGTGAAAGGAATTAAAATTATGTTTGAAAATGATAAAACAACAAGTGTTTGAAATAAGCATGTGTTTTGGGGGATTACGAGAAAACTTTTATCAGTATTTCAGATACAAAATGTCAACTTTTTAACATAATTATACCCATTGAATAATTGCAAACAATTAACATACACATTAAGTAACCTAGAAACTGATTTTTTCTTTGCAAACAACTGACACATTTTACCATATGAATCATAGATGAATGCATTCCTATAATGAATGTTAGGCCTACCTGGAATTCTACTGAAGAACCACAATAATGTAGATAGGTGCTTTATCAAATAAATAACATTGGATTAAAACTTTTAAAGGCCTTCTTTTCCTTAGTATTGTATCTGATGAAAAATTGCTACCTATGTTGATATGTTGGTTAGTTTATTTTGTACATAAAGGGAAACAACTCTGTAAAACTTTCTATACAGCACAACTAAATACCTACCATATGTCCAGTAAATGTCTTCTTCCTCATATATTTGAATCTGTTGAGCACATTGAACACACTGACCTTGTTATCCATAGACTGACAAGCTAACCATTTACCTGAAAACAAAGCAACACATCTTGTTTACACACAGTCTAAGCACACTGGACACTGCATAGAAGTCAGTAGAAAGGCTTTGTTTTATACTTTAAACTAAGGTCTTAAAACCAACTCAAGTATCTTATCTACACAAGTATTGAAGAAAATTAGACTTAAGTTCATGTTCTCCAAAGTGTTATGTCCTTGTGTAAATGTGAGATATCTGACCACACATAGCAGACATATTAGTACACATACCTTGTAGTAGCATGGTTTCTCAAGAACTGCCATAACTATCATACAAATATAACCATTTGAAACTAGCTTTTAGTAGCATGGTTTCTCAAGAACTGCCATAACTATCATACAAATATAACCATT
>ENA-OREC01001985-OREC01001985.1-marine-metagenome-genome-assembly--contig:-NODE-1985-length-10904-cov-6.914935_pt1 | contig 10904 bp, 5 predicted proteins | sample MGYA00248626_ERZ508543 | MGnify/ENA primary metagenome ERZ508543 (study PRJEB26211, sample SAMN05518279) | marine metagenome | isolation source: Puget Sound, Washington, USA | host: Bankia setacea... | reverse complement strand
TGACTGGAGTTCAGACGTGTGCTCTTCCGATCTTACCACTACTACTACTACTACTACTATTTTCCGACGTAGCTGTATAATACGGCTTTGACCTTGTTTATGCAAATCCGTATTTACTGTTACCCGTTTAGTTATATATTGAAGACACATTAACCAGGGTACAACTGATGTACTTATGTCGTGGTAGAGATTTGGCTTGGAGAGTGAAATGTCTTTGTCACTCAATTCTGAACTCGGGGTGTTGTTACTTTTAAAATAATCATACTTTCCAATTTATCTTGAATACATGTACATGATAACAACGATTGATGCATACGTTATATGATGTGAACTAAAGCTGCATTATAAACCATTTGGAGCGATCTTAGAATGCGTGGTGTTGTAAAGATATAAATATCAGTCCGTGTTTACATGTCAAAAGATATTTTACATCCAATACACGCTCTTTAAAGCAACACAAATACATATTGTTTCAATTTGATGTAGACTTACCTGGTGACATCCTGAGGTCGATTCCAAGGGATGACATGTTAGATCAAGCATCAAAAAGACTCGAAGACGGTTATCATTTGTTGATGGTTGAGCTTGGGATTGACATAACAATTAAAAAAGCTTTGCAACTGAACAAAAACGATAAAAAAAGGACACTTGACATGCTGATCAAGCAGTGGAAAAAGGCAGAGGGCTCGACGGTGCAGGTTTTCTTGAACACATTGGAATTCGTTGGAATAAACACAACTGCATTGCAGATGATGCTTAATAATAAGTTATGTTGAATAACTCATTTATTAGTATTTGGAAAATTAAACATGTTAGTTTTTTTTATAAGTGAAAGTCATTGCGTCTACAAGTTTATTCAACGAGCTTTAATTGCTTTAATTGTTTGAGGGTGGTCTCATTTTATATCTGTATCAACTCGTCATTTAGAACAATCGTTTATCTTTTATACAATTCTTTAGCTGTTTTTTTCTCAAAGACCAATGTATGGCAAGTATTCTGGTAGGTTAACTGCAACTAGGGGACAGGGAGTTTGTCCGTTATCAGAACGGAACAGAATATTAGGTTTTTGTTTAAGAAGCTTATCACAATTACATAGTTACAAAAATGCATGATTATGAAGAGGCTGTGTCAATAAGCATGGAGCTTCAGACAAATTGAAAATATTAAAGGTGTATTAGCAGTAAAATTATGGTTACCATAGATACTGGCCAATCTTGTCCATTCAATTTTGCAAAATAACAGGATATTACCACACAAAATGTACTATTAGAATTAAGAAAGCTGGTTATTTCGAGAAAATAGTCTAAAAATGTAACCTTTAAACTATCAGCTAAAATAAGTATTATCTAGAAAAAAGGTGATACATGGTTACTATTGTAACAGGAGAATCAGATGGTTTAAGGTCCTAAAATTTACAAAATTATAAAATAAAAAATATTCAAAAATGTCCAGTTTCTGTCGTTGTGAGCAATAAACCATGATACCTCCAAAAATAAGGGGATGCTATATAATTCGAAGAATAAATAAAATTGTGTGAACTCTTGAATATAAATTGGTGTTTTTGAATATTTTTTGTACAAAAACACAAACTATTCTCACCTTATATGGGTATATTTTTATTTTGTTCTCACATTTCATTAAATTCGTATTGCACAACCTGTGTCAAACAATAATGCATTCGACTGAGCGAGACGAAAATCATAAAATCTCCGTGGCAACCAGCCTTTTGTATGAAATGTATAAACAAACACACCAAACAACTATATGGTGATAACATTTCGTGTTTTTGTACAAAACATATTGAAAAATAGCATAATTTTGGTTAGCTGCCAACAATTTATATACACTAGTCTTCCCATCTTTTTCTTTGAATTATATAATAGTCTCTTACTTTTGGAAGTTCCATGATTTCTGATACAAAGACAAAGCCACTGAACATTTTTTGCTCAAAAATTGTTAATTGTTGAGTAAAAATTAGGATCTGGAGCCATTCATGTTCCTGTTACCATAGTGCCATGGTAAATAAAACAAAGGTACATAAACTGAACAATTTTCACTCAAAAACTGCTTTTGCGTGTACAATTTAGGACATTGAGCCATTTAATGTTTCTGTTACCATAACAACCATTAATCAACTTTGTTCCTAAGTAAATAAGTAAAACTGTGTTAGCAGATCGTTTACAGGTTATATCAAAAGAATATTTACAAGCGGTGACCAGTATCATGTTTTTTTCTTCAAAACTCAACATAGATTCTTTCATTAAAAGCATTTGTCATAATATATGTTTGCTAATTCCTTAAAATATGTTTATGAATTTTACTAATTGGGAACAAAGGGCAATTTTATAGAAAATGAATAAACGTATAATAGATAATTAATACACATCAACAAATATACATAGTGAACGTATAAAGGCTGAATAAATCCTTTCGTACATTTCTGAAAACAAGGTCATAAACTTAACAAAATTGGAAGATGTCTTGAAAAAAAATGGAAATTGCCGAAGTTAAACGAGTTGCCGGACATTTAGGATGTTGTAATAGTTACGATGATATGCATAACTTATAGATCGATGAATGTCGGAAGGGAGCGAAAAGCGTCCGCAAACAAAACTGTTTTGGTCCGTATATTCTAATAACGAGGAGGTACGAATCGATTAATACATGTTAATAGTCTTTTTAAAGTTGTTTAAAGCTCCTATAGCAATATCGTACGATTAAAAAAACAATTTTTCAGATGCGCCAGGTGTATCTTTAACTATTTTGTTTTCAGCCCAACGTGAACTTGAGTGTTCGGTTGAACGACAAACACATATGTAGACTGTCCAGACACCTTTCAGGAGAATCTACCAGCACTCTCGCTTCAAATCTAAGCCTCGATCCTACATATGCCCAGAGGTTGGAAGATAAGTTCACAAATGTTGATGTTCAACGCATGTTTGTCATGCATTTCTGGCGACAACGTTGGGGGGACGCTTCTTTGGGGAAATTTATCTCATTGTTACAGAGATCAACTTGTGTTGATGCTCAACAGCTCCAGGAATGGGCTTTATCGGAACCGAAACCTCAATGTTTTGGTAAGTACATTAACTGGCTATATACAGCCAATCTATTTACCTTTAGTGAGAGTGTTATATGTTTACGTTCTCGACTGGTACAGTGTACATGTGGCTGGAATGAGATATGAGTTAAGTTTATGCGCACTAAATTGTATTTATGTAGATAGTTTATTTTGCCATTTGATTTATAAACACAGAATCAAAGACACAATTTCTTGTCGATATATACATGTTTATACACAATAAAAGTTCAAAAACGACAGAATAATATTAGAAACGTGTCCCTGTGATCACAGAGTTTCAGGTACATATTCATGCGCCGCCACAAACTAATCAATATGAAGCCTGTGCTAGAACACAAATAATATCCTTCCAATACTATGCTGTGATATACGCTCATAGGTTAGACATATCTATATAACTATAACTACGTAGCTGTATAATACGGCTTTGACCTTGTTTATGCAAATCCGTATTTACTGTTACCCGTTTAGTTATATATTGACGACACATTCACCAGGGTACAACTGATGTACTTATGTCGTGGTAGAGATTTCGCTGAAAGAGTGAAATGTCTGTGACTCGGAGTTTTGTTACTAATCAAACACTCATACTTCCTAATTTATCTTGAATACATGTACATGATAACAACGATGTGTGTATGATGTGAACTAAACCTGCATTATAAACCATTCATGTAATCTGCATTTAGTATTGTATCGATCTAAGAATGCGTGTTGTTATCAAGGTATAGAGAGAAAATTAGGTCCCTTTCTTTGTACACATTAATATATTGTTGGAGAGAGGTATACATGGCGAGGCCCTACCTTTTGAACACGAGCCTAATATACTGAAGTCTACACAGACAGGGACCTAATATTCTATTTATCATATTATCATTGACTACAAACAGGTAAAAAGTCATTTAATAAACAAAATTAAAAGGGCACACGACTGTGCTACGGTTTAATCGATTTCAAGAAAGTCGCCACCATGACGTCATTGGCACCCAGAGCTGTCAAACAAAATTGAATTCACAGTGAGTGAGTCTCAAACGATTCATTGATGGACGTGAGCACGATAACCACACCTTAGGATACGAGCCACGGATGGGGCAAATGTATAGTTTTCACTGTGTGTCTTAAAATGTCTAGTCTTAAAATGTCTAAACATATTGTTGTTGTTGTTGTTGTAAAGGTCAAGTCCACCATGTCTACTTCTTATCGATATATATAGAACTAAACAGTAAACGTGTGAAACAGACGATAGACTGATAACTGGGGTGGAGGTATTCCTTTATCTTATAGATACTGCACGTTTAATGACACGACAACTATTATCAGGTACACATATGCAGCCAAACAGCCTAATTCATCAGCCAACTTTGGAATCTAGACAAAAACTGGCGGCCATTTGCATTTTCGCAATGTTTACCTCTGACGTCACTCTGCCGTGTATAGCATGTCGTAGATAGCTATAGTATACATGGCAGGCCAATTTCTGTCAAATATAGCAGCGATGGTAGGATAAAAACATCAGTCCGTGTTTACATGTCAAAATATATTTTACATCCAATACACGCTCTTTAAAACAACACAAAAACCTATTGATTCAACTTTTTGTAGACTTACCTGGTGACATCCTGAGGTCGATTCCAAGGGATGACATTTTAGTTGAAGCATTAACAAGACTTGAAGACGGTTATCATTGGTTGATGGTTGAGCTTGGGTTTGACATAACGACAATTAAAAAAGCTTTGCAACTGAACAAAAACGATAAAAAAAGGACACTTGACATGCTGATCCAGCAGTGGAAAAAGGCAGAGGGCTCGACGGTGCAGGTTTTCTTGAACACATTGGAATTCGTTGGAATAAACACAACTGCATTGCAGATGATGCTTGATGATAAGGTACGTTGAATAACTCATTTATTAGTATTTGGAAAATTAAACATGTTAGTTTGTTTATAGGTGAAAGGCATTGCGACAGGTCAAATTCTACAGGTTAAGTCAACGAGCTTCAATTGTTTTAATAAGAAGGGCATTTAATTTGATATGTACCTCAACTCATTAACTAAGAACACAAGTACAAATCACCATGTGCATATTTTATAAACATGTATATTGTACAATAGTATCGTTAATCTTCACTTAAGCGTTTCAAGAACGGTCAATTAACTAACGTATAGTAAATATTTCACATAAATCTAAAACAGCTCTACCCCTTATGTAGATACTAACTACAGCATAAGTGTCATTGCTGTCGTCGTCGGCAACTATAAACACAAGAAAATCGCTGGAAGCGATGAATGCTCATCAAATGCCTATTGTCTATAAAAGGCAGCACCTGTCATCCAACACCACTTGTACACATAGACATGACAAAGAAAACTACCTTCATGAAATAATGAGTTCTTGTCTTCAGCACTTCCTCTCATTTACATGTATGTATGTACCAAGTTTTAGTTTAATCCCTTTTTGTACTTTCCAAGATATGACCAGGACAAGCAACCTTTATGAAAATATGGTTAAGGGAAGATAACTCAGTAAATATACAAGGGAGGATTATGGTTCTGGAGCACTGCTCTTACTCTCACTGTCATCTAACTATAAATCAAGTTTCATTTCATTCCCTAATGCGCTTTTCAAGATATGGCCCGGACAAGCAACCATTATGAAAAATGTGTATGGGGAGATAACTCAATACATATACAGGGCTGTAGTATGGTTATTGTGCACTGCCCTTCCTCTCACGTGCCATCCACCTATAAACCAAGTTTCATTTAAATGCCAACAGTAGTTTTAAAGTTATTTGCCGGACACGGTGCCGAACATACGCCCAAAGTGACGACTACATGCTTCCCCTTTTATTGATGAAAATATGTCGTCAACTGGTGTTAAATAGTTTAGCAACAAATAGTTTTCATAGATGATTTTATACATGTATTTGGTTTCTTTCATAAACGTATCGTGAGCTAGCTAACTAATAAGTACTTTTATTTTCGTAAATATCATTGCTGCTGCCGTCTCTGATTGTTAAACTACTATAAAATGAATATAGCGTTACAACAGTGAATTTTCACATAGATATATGCTTCGACTATTGATCATTATTAACCTGATTCGCTTACTTGTTTCGGCCACCATAGTATGAACTCTGTCGTGTGGTTACAACAGGTTTGGTTTTGACGATATTTAACGAGGGGCTTATTTGACATTTACGTCAATCTTACATAAGGTCCTCAATTTATTTTAGTTCGATTGTGCAGTCACGCTCGAATCCGTTCCTGGAACCAACCGGTACTAAGCAATAAGGGTAAAGTTTCTTGCTCAAGGAAACAACGGGGTCCTTTGATGGGGTTCGAACCCACGACCTCCACATTACGAGTCAGACGTGCAAACTACTGCGCCATGTCGCCCCTTAAGCACGGAATGTCAAGCCGTATACTTTTAGCCTATTGCCCTACCTATTCTTTCCCCTGCACTAATTTTAATCGTACCTAAGTTACGATGACGTTTATCCAACGGTCGCGCGATTTATTGTAAATCACTCACTTACGATATTGTAACTATAAGATCTTTATGAAACGAGACGTTGAATAGTTCACGTAAATCTACGACAACTCTTCCCGTCTCTTAACTGCTAACTCTAGTGTAGATGACATTGCTTTCGCCGTCGATAACTGCTAAGATAGAAATGATGAACATATGACTATAGAGGGTATCAATAAGCAGGGAGCTTCACACAACATCTTAGTTGAAAGTGAATGAAAACTCATACAGATAATACAAATAAGCGAGCTTAAACTGAACCGTTATGGCTTATAAGACTATAAAACAAAATACTTGAAAATAAGAATACTGGTCAACGGGAGTAGATACTCGGAAAGAATACAACAATACTCGAAGCTCTTATCATCGTATGAAAACCCAGTATAATAGAAATAGTATGCTTAATGCTAGTAAACAGTATAGGAAAGTCATTAATAAAAACATTGTTAATTTTAAAAGTTCTTTAAGAAAAAAGATTAGAAACATGAAATCGAAACAACCGTGCGATTACTGGAGGTACGTAAATAGTTAAATAGTCGCTCTAAAACACCAGATGTTGATATGAATTATTTATTTTTTGACTTTTTTAAAAGATCTTAATTCTAAGGACATTGAGATTGTCGATCCTATGAACCCTGACTTTCCTAGAGAAACATTTGCTCATTCGCTTGACGATTCTATTACAGAAGATGAAGTCTTCAAATCAATCAAAATTCTAATATCTGGTAAATCTTGGTTGTTGTTGTTTTGTTTGTTTCTTTTTTGTCTACGTATTTCTATAGACTCGACTCTATACTTTGTATTAATACTGCCATATACAGCCTGGTCGACCTGTGTTGGTTTATAATATTCCTTATATCACATTGTAATGTGTGCTGAGAGTAAAAAATAAACTTGTAAAAAATAAACTTATAGTAGTTTAACAATCGTAGAAGGCGACAGCAAAACAGAACAGATTTTTGTTGTTGAAAACATTCATACAGTGTCATACAGAACATACAATATAACTTTATACACGTGACATAAAATTATTATCAATCTACACTAGAAATATATTTTAATCAACCATAACGTATTCGTTAAATGAAGAGCAACATTAATTTATATAAATTCATTTTCTATAAAACTTGTAGTGTAAATAAACAACATAATTATACACATGATGGGTATAAGAAGCAAATACTTCTCTACAACAAGAAACGGTATAACACATAAATCAATGCACATACATTATTATTATTCAATGCCTGACAGAGGAGAAACAAAAATAACACAAATTGTAATTCTAAATTTGAATGGAATTTCTTATATCCAGTGAAAACATTTTTATTATTTGAGCCCATTGGCAGGTTAAGATTAAACACAGATGGTCGTACAAAGCAAACATTATCAATAAATCTACTACGAAGTGTTGAATAACAAGGGCAAATACAAATAAAATGGTAAGTATCTACAATATCACGAGAACCACAATACAAACAATATCTTTCGTTTCTAGCAATTTTATTATTTTCATATCTACCAGTTTGAATACGAAGAGAGTGAGAAGATATTCTAAATCGTGTTAGATACATTCTTAAGTCTTTAGGTACACACAATAAATGAGCTTCGAACGAGAAACTATAAAGCTTGTATTATTCAAGAACTGCACTGCAATCTACATTACCTTGCCATTCTTGCACGAAACATGCAACAACACATTGTTTATACAATAAAGGAAAAATCTTTAATACATCAATATTTGCTGCAGTAAATACATGAGAAACCGTAGTCGTCAAGTAATGTTTTAACATTTGAAACCCAGATGGTATGACCTAAATGACAATCAGCTAAACCACTGTCATACAACTTAATCAAAATAATATTGTTAGATTGTCTAAGAGTACACCAATATATAATCATTATATAATACCGTTGAAAATACAAAGAGTAACGTGCTAGTTCGCCATTTACTCCAATAGAGCATGAATTCGTTCTAATACTTAAAATACGTTTGCACAATTTAAGATGAACTCTTTATATTTCCTTTGGGTTGGTATAGCCCCAGACTTCAGACTAATAGCTTAATATAGAGCATACAAAAGCGTCGAAAAGTGGACACAAAACATTTGGTTTCATGGGATACCGTTTACAGTTATACACTTATACATTCAACGCTTTCAATGATTTACCAATTGTAACATTGTTATTTAACGCAAAATTAACATTATATTTAAAAACTGTACCTAGATAATTGAAACTGTCGACAACCTCCACATTTAATCCATTGTTCGTCCATTTTTCCTCTATCTACAACCTCCTTTTTTTCTAAACACGATTATTTTTGTTTTATCACCGTTGACCTCCAATCTCCAGATATTGCAATAATCATGCAGTAAATTTAAATTGTTTTGTAAATCTTCCGGATTGTTTCCAAATATTGCCATGTCGTCTGCAAACAAAAGAATAATTAAAACTATGTCATTAATCAAACTCACTGAGTTAGTATTACCTTGTAAAAACAATTTTAAATCTTCTAAAAATGAACACACCAAAATCGGTGAAATAACTTCCCATTGTCTAACTCCAACAGCATATTAAAAAAATCGGAAAACTTATTACAATGTTTCACCAACAAACTTATGTTAAAAGAAGGGGTCCTGTTGCCATGTACGACCATGATGTGGTACAATATCAAAGCCAAACACGTCATGGTAGTCTGTGTTTGTTAGTATATTGCTAAAAAGAGATTCAAGAATATGCCTATATTTTATGCAATACATGTTGAGTTGAATTGAATTGTTTACGGTCCGTATCATGTCACCACAGATATTGATTGTTTTGAAACTGTTGTTTTGAAACTGTTGTTTTGAAACTGTTGTTTTGAAACTGTTGTTTTGAAACTGTTGTTTTGAAACTGTTGTTTTGAAACTGTTGCTTCTAAATGTTACAAGTAAAATGATCGATTGCTATTTTTTAAACACAGGAAAGCTGAAACATCTGAGTATGTGTATCCTCAAATGAAGAGTAGTCTTGTTATAACATACAGTGTACACACTTTTGGACTTACGTGTGATCACTAGCAGTCGTAAATATACGCCACATCTTAAGATAAATCTTAGCTACGATGTTTTATGCAACGGTAAGGAAACCGTAACTAAAGCGTACGATCAAACTTAGGCTAAAAACGGTGGTACGATCATTTATACAACGGACCCCAGTAGTTTTAAGTAAATGTTGATGATAATAGTGTACGTATGATACATTTATGAAACGGGCCCCTAATGTTTTAACCCCATTGTTCATTTTCGCCAGTAAGCCGCTGGAATCTTACGTCGTAGCTAGTATCGTATTAATGCAATGGCTTTTCTTTACAGATAACAGGCTATGCGTTTGAGTATGGGAGAGAAGCTACAAGAGTAAAGAATACCCGCTAACAACATCACAACCCAAACCACGCAGTGTGCATGCCACGTATACATGTACTATTTACTGCGTGTACATTTACGAAGAGAACGAAGATGAGAATTTCAACCGTATGACATGTTTCTCACCAAACTAACATTCATATTCATAGACATATTGGGCTTGACCAGACACTTGGTAGCGCTGGTATTTCATTGTGTTGTAGAATTGACGTTTATGTCGCCTCTCTTATAGATTCCCATTTTTAGGAGTATAATAGTATGACCTGCATATGTAATACTTATTCAGTATGTAATACTTGAATATAAGTACTTAATGAAAACATCGGGTTCTAACGACATAGATCTTTAAATTAACAACGTCTGTACATAGTTTACGTAGTACACACCTAAGACGTACAGGCGGTTATAGAACGCCTAATTATATGCAATTGTTCTAATTAAATTATTAGTATAATCCTTTTTTTCTCTCGGAAATACATTTAAGACTAATAATAACTACTACATGTAATAATTGAGTATTGACAAAATACTTAGATATTGAAAACATTGGATTTTAACAATACACTGTACAGGTACCGTTTTGATACAGCACTTATGCAAAATGTAAAGATACGCAATCATTTCCTATCTTCATAACTTTTAAATCACTGATCATGTCAAAAATGTAAAAGACATAGATCAATAGAATAGGATCAAGGCATGACATTTAAAGTTCTGTTGGATATAATTGAGGGCTTTTATATTAATTTAAAACGGTTCCCATAGATATTTCAATAAAGAGCATCTGTATTCAGTGCAGTATACACCTTTGATCTAAAACTTCTAGACATACCAGCGCATACTTAAGCAACCGATCGAAGTCAGTGCGTCTATTCGCTGGTATGTCTA
>ENA-OREC01001984-OREC01001984.1-marine-metagenome-genome-assembly--contig:-NODE-1984-length-10906-cov-11.373165_pt1 | contig 10906 bp, 6 predicted proteins | sample MGYA00248626_ERZ508543 | MGnify/ENA primary metagenome ERZ508543 (study PRJEB26211, sample SAMN05518279) | marine metagenome | isolation source: Puget Sound, Washington, USA | host: Bankia setacea... | reverse complement strand
GATTCGTCACAGCATTATTCGTATAGCCCTTATAACATAAACTTACATGTAAAAGAAACACGTTATCTGAGTGATAACTACGCATTTAAAGATCGATTAAGATTTAGTTTAATATATCTACTGGCCTGCTGGGTTAGTAATATAATATATTTTCAAGGTAGACAATTTCATACATTTTCGCTTCTCAGACACTCGCTTACCTCCCTTTGGCTCTCAACATCCATATGCTACTCAGCGGCTCAGTTATTTGAATTTTCCGATAAATTAATAAGAAAATATAGACAAATGACGTAGTGAATATATATATGTCACATTGTGCATTAAATTTGAAAACTATATATTTAATATATTAAATAATTGGTAGATTTATTTCAAGTTTTGAACAATTTCTTTTAACTATATACTCATTAAATTCATGTTGTACGGGGACTGCCGTGCACCTTGATCGTTTAGGCCATACTATAAAGCGTATAACAGTTTAAAATATAGATGTTATGCCTTTAAGCCTAGCATACGCTATACTGTATATATCTAACAACTGTTATTCAAATAGCTAACAATGTATTTCAAGGGGGATAACTTTATCAGATGTTGAGTTGCGAGTATCTGAAAACATAAATAAATTAATATCAACTCTCTTAAATATTATTAAACCTATATCAAAAAATCTACAACAGCTGTACCGCCTTTAAACAACAGAAAAAAGGGCAAAACATAAGAGCCTCCACGAGACGTCCAGAGCAAACACAGCCCAAACACACGAGTAACCTTGAAACAGACTATAGACAAGTTATTTAGAGGTAGTGCGAGACGACCACGAGGCGTGACGTCAACGACTAGACGGACTGTAGACAATAAAGTATGTACACGAGCTGACCAATTTTGAAGTCCAATTCCTCGAAAATCATGCCTTGCACGTGTAAGTTTTAATGCACACTTCGCACGAAACTGTTCATCGCCATTTTATCTAACTAAAAGCATCGGTAGATGCACTCCTTATGCATTTTAATACACAAACATGGCTATTTTACATAAATTATTTCAATGCAGGGAGGTCAATGGAAGAGCATAGTGAAACTTTTATTTTTCATCGGGAAATAAGCTGTTTTGAAGAGGAACTTGTGTGACGGTGTATATTTTTAGTAGGCACACACTTTATACTAACTATCGACATATAACAATCAATTAGTAAACCCCACTTACGGTCCACTACAGAGAAACGACACACCAAGGTCATTCTTGATACGTGAACACCGACTATCGGAACAGCCGCCATACTTTGTGTTATCCAATCAACCTGCAGTTAGACAGTCGGTGTTATGTCTTCAATGTGTACAGTGTACGACAGTGCATCCTTTACGATTTTTGATCTGGAATATGTTTAATGTGACAGTTTTTCTTCAATTGTGTCAGGATTTGGACCGGGTTTAATGGATGCGGCACCACAGTCGGTAAGCCCGCAAATACAGCGGGTGCTGAAGAGTTTTCAGACGTCGGCAAACAGGACTTTACAGGGACCAGGTTGTGGGGTGGTCTTACTTCCCCATGGCATCCAACAAATGGCGAAACTCTCGTCTGAAGAATACCGAAAAACTTTTGATGTTAAAAGTAAAGAACTAGAGAATTTGTACCGTCGACCATTAGCGTTGGCGGTTCAACAAATGCCAGTGTTTGCGCCGGCAGATTCAAGCAGAAGTGAGAAAACAGACACACTTTTAGAGGGGGAAAAAATTGCATGTTTTGTTGTTGGGGGTGAAAAGAGGTTGTGTTTGCCACAGATACTGAATACTGTTCTTAGGGATTACGAACTTGCAGAAATAAATGCTGTGTGCGATGACCTCCATATTTTTTGTTCAAGGTGTCAACCCGAACAACTGGATATATTAAAAGTTTCAGGAATTTTACCGCCTAGTGCTCCAAGTTGTGGATTGATTACAAAAACTGATGCCGAGAGGCTGTGTAATGCACTTGTGCGTGTGTCAACGGAAAATAACCCAACTCACCCTTCTCCAAACAGTTTCAAAGTGTATCATGAGTGTTTTGGTAAATGTAAGGGTAACTTCAACCCAGATGTTTATACATCATCTGAATCAAACTGCATTCAGTGCACAGACTGCGGAAAGTGGTTAAGTCCTGCGAAATTTGTGTGTCATTCGCATAAAGCCCTAGAAAATCGTACATGTCACTGGGGCTTTGATTCGGCCAACTGGCGGCACTACTTACTACTCGCCAAACATCAGCCAGCGTTGGACAGACTCCAAGATGTGTTGGAACATATAAAGGGGATGTACGATACCAGTAATAAATTTAAACGAAAACAGGTAATTGAGGTGTTGTGCAGTGTATGTACGTGTGTTTCTATTCTATAACAGGTTTGGGTATTACAGGTTAAATGAGTTTACTTCTTAGTCGTCAATATTTTGCGTGACAAGTGGTTTTATCTCTCTCAACATTCTATGAAAAGGCAGACTTAGAAGTGCTATACATGTGGTTATCAATGTCTAAAAGCTGGTTAGTCAGGGCTAACATTGTTTTTTAGACCTAAACGGTAGACTCTTATCAACCAATTCTGCATATAGCTAAAGACACTGGGACCTTGAAACCTTAAAACAGGATTTTGGAATTTGTTAGTATTTACTGCACAATTCTTGCTGTAGATTCAGCGGTGATCTTGTCCATGTTTTCTTCCTACGGAACTGTAGCCAGTGGCTTTCCCTGAAATCATACATTTTTCTCAATCTGTGGCACTAGAAAATAAGCAATAAGAAAATTCCCCAAAAGACCTAAAAATCCCTTTCGGTAAAAGCGAAAAAAGCTGATACCAAACTCTTCATTAATAGTCCTATCATCGTGTCACTTTTGTTTCATATATATACTGGGGAAAAATAAAAACTGTACATTTTTAAGTTTTGTAATACAAATAGCTCACACAATATTAAATCAATGTATTTCACTCTAATTGGTTGTAAGCACCAAATGTTCTTTTTGCTGCCATTTGAGAGAAACTTGTGTCAAAACTAAAACTGAAGTTTTTATGAAACCAAAATGCAAAAGCTAGATTTGAGACTTTAATGATTTTTTCTAATTACCTCCCTTTGTATTGAATATATAGGGGAATTCATGGCCTTAAATCAGAAAGATCCTATGCTTTTTTTGGATTTATTTTTATAAACTTACTCCCCAACTGATAAAGTTTAACATCCCTACAAATGATTGAATTTCATTTCCTACATTAGGAGATACAGGTATTTTTATTTCAGGTATAGTAAATCCCATTATAAACAGTGTAATGTTGTTTTTTTGGGTGAGTATATGAAACACATTGAGTAACATTATAGGCAATCTACAATACGCCCTTCCCCAACTAATGAAAAACAGCTCTGCATATATTTGTTTTGTAGTTGTGCACTGACCCCTCAAAGGGATTTGATAAAGTTATGTAAGGACCTGTGTTACAATAAGGTTGCACAACTTCCTTAAGCCTTAAAGGAGTACATTGTAAATAGGCATAGAGATCTGTGTTGAATTGGGACAATAGTATACCAATTTATTAGTCTGTCACATGCTTAGTATCTAAAATAACTTGCCCTTGGTGGAAATGGCTGTTGTTTTTACACCAGTATATTGCTGTAGGTTACCTGGTAGAAAGCTGAGACAGGTATTTTTGTACATATTTGTTAAAGTTGCCTTGGGGGCATAGTCGTTTTTATCAAACATGGCAACCTTCACTGGGTCACTCAGTATACTTCAAACCCTATACAAACCGGCCTTATAAATATACCATTGAAACATGTGTGTGTAGACCTATAGTGCTTGACTAATTGGTTGCCAGTACTATAAGGGTATTGTTGTATTCAACCCAACTAGAAGGGTATAGGGGCTCCTTTTAACGAAAAACTATATCTCATGTACACTGTGCATACTAAAATAACCTGGTCGTATTTGTTTTGTAGACTAGGCGGTGATATTGTCAATATTAGAAAAATTCCCTTTTGAAAGAAAAATATTTATTACTCATTTGTAAATTGTATGATTGAACAAGTACTGCAGTAGAAGTACAGGTATTGGTTTCAGTGTTCAATGAAAAGTTGGTTTAAGGTGTGAACAATGCTTGCAGATATACAATACATGCTATATTCAGAACAGGTCATTGATAGCAGTAAAACTATAAGACAATTGCAAAAACAATCCTCTAAATAGACCATTATATTTAGATCTATAAAATGTTGTAAACACAAGATACACACTACAAGCAGGCACTGATAGGATCCTGTAAAGTAACAATGGCAAAAACTAACTCCTGTTTAAATTTACAAAGAATGCTTACCGTAAAAATGAAGTTGAAACAAAATCTGTCATATATCAGACTTGAATGATTAAATCACTGCTTGCCTTTGTTTATGTAGGGGTTTCAAAATTCAGTTATGTGTCAATGATTCATAGAAAAGCCTGTACACAGATAGACTTAAATAGTTTTGAATTTAAAAGGCAGCTATGCATATAAATTTGCCACAAACTCCCACCGTAAACCTCCGCCTATTCCCCCCCTACTGCATACCTCTACTGACCGAGTTTTAAATCTGCCTTACAGTGTGTAGTTATAAATGCAGGGGAGCAATATAAATACACTACAGTACAGTCGCTGGCAGATAGATAGGTTTTACCTGAGCGTGGATTATACCATGTCACACTGACCACTCTGGGGGCCCATTGATCGAAAACAGTGTACATGTAGTGTGTCTCCCCACTATCTCCATCTGAGCTTATAGTCTGTGTTTGTACAAGCGTCTGTTGATCTGCCCACTGAGTCATGTGACCATTAAACTGGACACCGGGCAGTTTGTATAGAGGGAAAAGAATGGCCGCAGGGACTCTTGACAGCTTGACCCACAAAGTCCAACATTATTATGTTTGTTAGAAAACTAGGGATTGAAGAGAAATATGTTAACAATTACACTTTTCAATGTTATCAACGCCTCATCACAGAAAGAGTTGTTGTCAGAATACAAAACATGTTTTTCTTTATAATTGCCTTCAAGCAAAACTGGACTATTTTCATACATGAAATGCTGTATGTTATTGCAGTATTCAAAAATGTCAGTACTTTTATTATAACTAAACAAAACTAGCTAGACAAATATTCTCATTATGGAGTAAATTGCCTATAACTGTAAAGGTCTTGCAAGTGTATGCTGCTCTAATGATGTTCCACTAAACCAGAATGTAATTAGTATAATCAGCAATAACAGGCTCATGTCCAACTTAGTTACAAATACAATGTGTGTGACTAGCCATTGGCAAATTGACTTGAAGTACACACTGACTGTGCATGTGTTTAGTGGATGATAACATTAACAAACGGAATGACTCTGAGCTATTCCGTGTCTGCACATGTATGAACAGGGTGCTAGTCATTATGTCCTGTCATTGAACGGCTGTTTTTGTTTTAACACTGAGTAGATCCTTTGCCTTTGCATGTAGTATTGTTAGTTATTCATACACTTTAAGAAGTTATAATTGGTAATACATGTAGGACTTTGAGATTGAAAAAAGTATGTGAAAAGCAAAATATAAAGTAAAAAAACTAGGAAAAAACTGCTATGGAGATTGAAAACCCTTGTAGAAACACGAAAGTTGTTCTACATGTATAATGTTTCTAATGATAATTTATTAATAAGCCTAAGTGAAACTCGTATCCTAAAAAACAACATGCTCAGATAAACAATGTTTTTTGTCCCATTTCCAGAAGCAACAAACATGTTATTTTGTACAAAAATGATTTAGAATAGCGACACAAAAACCACTAATTACTCTGTGAGTCTCTCTAGTCTAGTGTCTGAAGGCAACATAACATTTCTGGATAAACCTTTACTGGTAAACATGGGACAATGTCAATGTGCAATAAAGTGTGTGTATGGCAAATGTAATGTATGATGATGATGTAGATAATAATGATTCTATCTAATATTTGGAAAGTGTTTGACAACACAATCTTATGATTAGATGACTGGATAATTGTATGTAGGTGTTATTAAAGTGCTTGAGGAAGATCCGGTGTCTGGTTTCCAATATTTATGGAGATATTCAGACAATTACATCTATAGTTCAATGGGTCTCTTCAAGTGGAACATTTGTTAAGATCATTGGGTAATTGAAAAAACAGCAAAATCTGCCGAAAAAATATGATCAAAGTAACTTCAGGCCATAAATTGTTTTATAATATGTTTGCGTGAGAAATGATACTTTGAGAAACTTACCTTAAAAGGATTTCATAAGAGGAATAAGTTTTGAGTCAATAAAACTTGGTATGAAAGAAATCTAAAGCTGTTAGCTGCCAGTGCTACTTTTTGTGAAAGGTTATACACTTATTCAAACTTTGGGTCTTATATATAATTGTATTGCTCACAATTACAAAACTAAATACAAACTTTATCTTGGCATTCTAAAAAAGAGGATTTAAAAAAGTACATGTTGTGTTCACATTTATAAACTGCACTTGGCAAAGCTCCTTCTTAATCCTGTGGTATTTACTTAAATCTAATACAGTCTAACTGTCTATACAGTAGACTAAACTTTTTAAACTGCCGCCTGGCCCTCATACGAGATCTTCGATTTTTCTCTTCTTGGCATTCAAACACAGAGTAAGCAGGTAGAGTGGATAAACATGTTTTCAGCTGTAAGTAAATACCTGGTCAAGCGGCTATTGTCAGAGTGACCCAGGTTATGACCACCGTCCAGAGGGGATTAAGTCATTATGCCTCAACTGGCTATTGTATAGGGCGTGCTTGTGTCGTGTCCAAGGTGATTGTCCGGGCTAAATACTCCAGACATGTAGACCTCGCCCGTCAATGGTCCCTGGTCAATACTCCGTCCAATACAAGCCTCTTAGCCAGGTATTAACGGTGCAGGCAGTTGTTAGAATATTTATAACTTCCATTAGGTTGATGATAATTAGAGCGAGACTTTGGCTCATGGTTGGTGTCATTTAGCCTGAAGTATAATTTAACCTCTACAGGACAGCAGGTTTTATAGTTTATTATGTATGACAGAATTGGTCTGGACAAGTTTTATGCAGCATAAAACTCTGGGTCAGCTTTTTAGGAGGTATTAAGTGACTTGCCTATACTCTGCACACATACAGAAACAAAACTGGATCATAAAAAGTACAGAAGATGATGGTTGTATTTCTCTGATATGTTACATACAAAAAACAGGATACTTGCCTCATGTTACTTTGCTTTTCTCAAGATTATAAAACCAGCTTTTCCTAAGCTACCATTAACTTAATTAAGCAACAATTAGGTTAAGATATGCAGAATAATTATTGGATCTAAAAGTCAATGATGACTCGACAACAGGTAGATCACTAACTCCATGTCATACTTACAAATACCGGTATGGTTTTTTTGTAAGCTCAAGTTACTAGGGTGGACAACTTCAGATACAATCAGTAGACACTGTTGCCTCGAAAGCTTGTCAACATGTCCGGTATGCTAATTACCAGAAAGTTGTTCTGGGGACACAAATATTATCTTCAAAACAGGTGAATAACAGAAAACAGGGTTACAATTATCTGGAAACTAATTATGCCTACTTTGAGTTTCATTAATCACTGAGAACTACAGCATGAAGACACAATAGACACATAGTAACAGGTGTCTCCGATTGTTTAAGCATTAATTTTTATGCCAGTTGTAAATCGTTAGTGCCGAGTGGGTCTTAATTGAAGTACATGTATATTATATACGTGGTACTTTCATTTGTAAAAGTACTTTCTCGTCTTGTTAGCAATCTGCCAAAAACAAAAGTACATCATATTGTTTATGTCTATATTGTGAATGTCATTACTAAAAGCAGCTAAACTGAGCTTTATGGAATTCAAAAAATAATTGCTTTGTGTTTAGCTCTAAATGTTGGTAGATGTCTGTTACCTGTACTCTGACTTCTAACATTCTTGACTTTTATTCATTGAATTGAATTCGTTTATTTTGTAATTTGAGGAATTTAATAAACATAGGATAGAAACATTGATATCAACAACAGAAAACAGTGGACGTATGGTATTTTTACTAACTGTTGTTCAGGGTTGATTTGGAAATGACTGTACATGAGAACAAGGGATCTAGTAATTTGACTAGATATAGTAAAGGAAAAGGAAGGCTGGGATGGCAAACTGTCTGTTCCGTGAGTAGCTCAGAGGAAAAGGAAGGCTGTGATGGCAAACTGTCTGTTACGTGAGTAGCTCAGAGGAAAAGGAAGGCTTGGATGACAAACTGTCTGTTCCGTGAGTAGCTCAGATCGTAAGCTACATGTAGTTAGACTGGTTTTCCAATAATTCCCTGGTCATGTCTGCCAGAGTGTCCAGACTGGTTGTCGTTTCCATGTGGGCAGTGGATATCGGGAAGAATGTGAGGAGGGGGGTGGGAGATGTAATTGGTAAGATAGCCGAAGCCCAGCCATTGGATTTTCTGGTGATGTCTGGAAGGATTACATTGATTTTTGTCGATGAGGCAGAAATTTAGGCTTCTCTCTCTCAAGATTAGTCCTGGAAAATCAGAAGTATTACCGAGAGACAAATGCGACAAGGTTCCATCTGATTCTTTATTCAATAGCACGTAGAAAGCTTTTGTTTCTACCCCTTGAACTGTTAATAGGCTCACTCTCTCAGTTTAGTCACATTTGTATAATTCTTATCATATGAAACAGCATGGTCATCTTAAGAAGAGTTAGCCACTCCAAAAAGTTGTCAGCATTTTGTCACTGTCAGTAAAGGTGTTTTTTTCTTTGTCACATTCATGACTAAAATAGTACTCAGTTGAATGCGAAAAGGCTCCATCTGCTTCGTTATTCAATAGCTCTTAGACTATTCTGCTTACATCATCTCTAAATGTTTTCTGAAACTAAATACATGCCAATAAGGAAACAGCCGCCAACACAATTTATGTCTGTAGATATATTAGCTACGGAACTTTCAAAGTTGCGACAATGGTCGATTTCTATATTTTATGGTACTATGTTGATACCGTGAAGATAGGAAGTGGATAGACGTAAATCCAAAGTGGGTTGGCGGGACTTGGGTCAATAAGTAATCTGCCAGACTCCATTTCCCCCATTCATAATGATAAAGTGAAAGATATTACCACTGGTGCCTTGGATGCAGCCAGTCTGCCGATGTTTACCCAGTACACGCAATGACTCATGTTGCCAAGGGACCAATTTATTTCTCTATTCACTCCCCCAACCCCTTTCGTTTACCCCCACTTTTCTCTGTCTCTGTTTTTGGGGCAGACAAGAAACTAATACCAGATCATAAACACAAAATACAATCTCCAATAGTAGTAATGTAAGAAATTTAGGCAGCAGACTACTTTAAAATTGCTTGTGATATGCAATGATAAACTTTCCAAAACCTATCATATGAGAAATTTTGGATAACAGACAAACATCCGCTTTCCTCAGAAAAAGGGGCCTGGTTACCTTTGTTGCCTAGTTTATAATCCATTTGTATTTTTGGCATCGATCAATTGTGCGGCTTTAGTGCGCTTGTTTAGTTACTGTAACACATGTTTCAGCAGTTTTCAATACCAGTCTTTAAAGTAAAAATAGGACAGACTTCAGACATGATTATTAATTTGTTTTGATTATCCGACAGAAATCTTCATAAAACTACTGGTCTGTGAGAGATCAAAAGTGTGTCCAATTTGAAAGAAATACAATAAAATTTGCAGCAGCTGTAGATTAGATGGGCTTGTCTGTTCTATATCTAACATTTTGATATGATCGAACAGTAGGGGCGTGGATTTTTCAATTATTTTCCCCAGTCTGGGAGTTATTTCCTGTCACGAGGCACCTGTAAACTCTTGAACCTCGTCTTGTCCATGACCCCTAGACTGGGTATAGATTTTTACTGCCATTGGTCATGAAAACTCGTGTTTTAGATGCTGCAATAGTGTACCAGTCTGGGATAGATATTTCAGACTGGTTGTTCTGCCTATGATGTTACAAACTGGTTTTCTTTCTGCCTGTTCTATAATGTTTCCATGAACTTCGAATGAACCCAGCTCTCTGTGACCTGCAACCTTGACTAGAACTATGTTTTGTTTCAAAATCAGCTGGGCTTGGGTGATTTTCACTCATTTATAGCCATCTGAAGTGTTTTACCGACTTTTCAGCTTGTTAAATGGTTTCTACTCAAGTTACTGAAAAAACAATAGCTACATCGGTCATTTGGTTACTGTCTGTATTTGTTTTAAATTTACTTGGGTAGTTTTGGGAATACATTTTACATTGTATAGTACATGTTATGTATACAGATTAGGTTGTATTGAATTTAGCTATGACAGAGGTTTAGTTACAATGTATTTGAAAACTGCACTGCCATAATTAATCGGTACGCCATCTATAACGCACGCCATGGGCAATTGTGATGCTGTATGAATTAATGATGGATTATGATCAACACAGGCACCGACTACCTCATTACTTTAATTTACTTTCAATCGGAAATAGTGCCCGTTTGTTCGACAGTGTATGAAATGTTTGATTGTGATTTTATAGCGGCTTGGCTTTGGCATAGTTGATTGTGTTTGCCAGGACCAGAAGTGAAATTTATTAGAAGCAGTAGCATTGTTACATGTATTAGGAAATGTTAATGACATTTTTTTTCTGCCCACCAAATTTCGACCACTTGTTATAAAACCCGTCTAGCTACATTCTCATTTCATAGCTAGTTTAATCATTATTGCATCCACAATGATAAAAAAACATTTGAATACCAGTAATATGCATCTTTAGCTGTAGTTAATTAAGGTCCCCGTCTGCAGCTGCTGCCAAAAGTACAAAATTCAGGTTCCCTTCATTCATAATAACGATGCCCAGCAGGTGTCCCCCCCCCCCCCAGGGGTTT
>ENA-OREC01001983-OREC01001983.1-marine-metagenome-genome-assembly--contig:-NODE-1983-length-10909-cov-14.153896_pt1 | contig 10909 bp, 5 predicted proteins | sample MGYA00248626_ERZ508543 | MGnify/ENA primary metagenome ERZ508543 (study PRJEB26211, sample SAMN05518279) | marine metagenome | isolation source: Puget Sound, Washington, USA | host: Bankia setacea... | reverse complement strand
GGTTTGTCGTCCCCAAACAGCATGGAATGCTTTGTGTAGCGGGCTGAAAGCAAATAAAATATGAAATAGTTGATGGTGTATTCATTTTATGAATACATGTCCATTTAGACTGATTTCAGTATGTTGCTATTGCCAAACGTGACACGGGGATTTAATGGTCATTTGAACAAAGTATTTTAACTGTAATTATAAAGTTAAAGACGTAAAGGGGCATTAGTTGAGACTTCGTGTTAGAGAAAATCCAAAATGTAACCTATACATTTATGTCCAACGAGACTAAGTGGCAAACGTTCATGCCGACATCGGGGATCCAATGAAATACTATGTACACTCAAACCACACTCAGTCAACAACCGCGTTATCAATAAAACTAATATTTCATTAGCATATTGTGTCTTTAAGTTCAGGTACATATCACAACTATAAACTATTATTTTTAAGTTAAGGGGCAACTTCGTATACTACCAGTTGTGCTATTTAATTGTTCTAGTACGGTAGCATGAATTGTCTTTATATCTACCATTCATATATACTAAGTTCAAGCTATAACAAATTGAAATTCAAAAAAACAGTAAAAGAGTAACATTTGAAACTTACTTCTGAGTCTCCTAACGACAAGCGCTGGCTCATCATTGAGTCCATCGTAATCGTATGGGTCCTCATAGTAGAACAGCCCATCATTATCTTCTTCTAGTGTTCCGCTGTCCGTGAATGCAGTAACTTGAGCCGTGAGTATTGATATATCAACTTTGCTGAAACTGTGGAAAAGAGTAAATTGTGCTTGATATATATCGAAGTACCTCAAGAAGCAGCATGTAAGTATGTTCTATAGAAGAAGGCCTCAAAACCTTCACTACATATCTACCATGTAGATATAGCTGTGAACATTGTGTGAATGGGTCCATTTTAAAAGATGAACTAATATGCTATACTTGTATTATAATAAAATGGAAGAAATAGAAACAGCAATTTCGTCCAATCACTAGCAAACACTGAAGGGAATTTCCATAAATTAAAACATCGAATTTACCAACCCTTAACCGATCGATTGATACATACATTAATTGATAGATGACAAAGTAATCAAATAACCAATCAATCAATCAATAATAAAATGCTAAAAAAGTTATTAAACTTAACCTAATTAATTACAATAAAAAGACTCGAGTTTTGAACTTATTTAGTAATTTGTTTACAAAAATATAATATAAAAGGCATCAATGAATGTCATACTCCATGCGTTAGTCTAGCTAAAGTTACAATCGCAATTTACAAACAAACTAGTGCATAATTATGTAAGATAATGTTAAAATGTATAGAATGAGTAAAACCAAACTTACAGTGTCATTTTTGCAATTGTACACGTTGGATTGCAATTATAATTAGTTATTTTTCAAGAGCTTAAAATTCGTGTCAACAGCTTGTGAAGCGTTGATTGAACTGACAACAACGTCAACCACGTCGCTAGGGCACGAAAATAACGTCGCAGTGAATATACGGGCCTATAAATGACGTCGATGGTTGGTATTTGTGGAAAACGTCTTTAACGTCATAAAATGTCGTTTCCTTTGAAATTTATACAATAATCAATGAAAGATAAATAATTACACGTAATGTTGTGACCTTACGATATTCAGGAGATTTACAGACTGACGTTGGCCGACAAGTGTGCAGTTATCCTTCTGACGCTGTCTCTATTTCTTCATATTTCTTCTCCTTGTGTTGACACTGTATCATTTGTAAAATTTGAAATAAATATCGTTTGTATTCGTCAATATTTATTTTTGAACCAATGGTCGGACTTGACGTCAACTTTATTCACGTTGTTCCGGCTCAACGTCAGCGCGTCGACGCAGCGTTACGTTTCGCGCCAAAATGTGTACATTTGATTTGATCGTAGGATTAGTGCAGGAAATTATGTTGAAGGTTTGCTTGCAATAGTTGCTTCACGCAATACGCTGTTGAAATGGGGACATTAGAACGTGGATGTAAGGTTTAAATAAGGACAGTGTAACTGTATTTCATCAAGACTTGCAGCCAATAAGATAAATATTTCTCCATCTTCTTTGATTTTGCTTTTTTTACCGAACACGTTAATAGCGTCATACCTATTCCTGATTACAGCTAGTAGCTTTGATTAATGTTAGCATGTTGTCAAGCAAATAGTGCATGCTTGTGTAATAGCTGTTTCATGCTCTACACATACCCGTTCTGAGGGGAGAAGGGTGCAGAGGTGAGAGCAGAGCGTCTGACTTGCAATTGGTCTGGCGGGAGTTCGAGCCCCATCAAAGGCTCCCGTTGATTCCTAAAGCAAGACACGTTACCTCATTGCAAACTCTATTTGATGTAAACAATAGAAAGTCAACACACATTTAGTCTCTCTGTATTGCGAATTGTGTAACATGGTTAACTACTCATGGTCGATGTGTTTCTATGTTTAGGTCAGTCCAGGCCACACATCGACCATGCACAGTCGTATATAAACTATAATGCACGTATGTCATTGCGCATCAAACTATTTTAGTTTTAAATTTTCAGTTTAATACTACCAACAGATGACAGATGTTAATGGAATAATACAAATAAGATAATACTGACAATTATGTACGAGACACACAAGACCGTCTATGGTTTGTGTACGAGACACACAATACCGTCTATGGTTTGTGTACGAGACACACAAGACCGTCTATGGTTTGTGTACGAGACACACAAGACCGTCTATGGTTTGTGACACCAACACCTATGCACACTATGCTTGCAAACAAAGACGTTTCGTGGTGGCCAATCAAAAACCACGTCTCAAAACGAGTACGGTACGGGTAGATCTAGCATCATATTTTTTGGTATGGGCAAAAAGGAAATCTTGGAGATATACTTAATACAACTGTCTAAACAGTGGCGCTAATTAATAAGAGAAACATCAAAGAGCAAACATATTTAAATATCATTTTTATTTCATTTTTCAATATTTTATATAACAATGTTTCATGATAAAACTCAACAGCGGAATGGAATGTAGTATAGGTATGTGTTTGTGGAACCTGGAAACCAACATCTTATATCAAACAGAAACAAAACATATATAATAGGTATACATTAACTTAACCAAACTCTAATCTACAAGATAACCTGTATGTTAAAGCTTCATAATAAATAAACTTCAATAATGGAACTTAATTCTAATGCAAAAGTTTCTTGGATCTTGATTTAACTCATGTGACAAAATTTATATTATTGATCTACATGAAGATAAGGGTGAAATGATCCCAGACTTAGAACATAAATATAAGGCTTACACCAGATTCAGTCTAGACTATATATTATAAAGGTATGTATTATGTGTGAAATGATCATCATAAACAAAATAGCTTGGTTTAAACTGCTCTTGTTTTGTGGATAGAATATGTAAATATAAGAGCTCTGTTGTATGCCAATAGAGTACAGTTAAACCCCTTAAGACCAAACTCCCTCTGAACAGAAATCTCCATGGCACCAAACATTGCCAATATAACCCCCTTTGAACCTCAATCCACTCCAAACACTGATGGTACTTAGGGAGTCCCAATTGACCTTACGCCAGATAAGTCATTGACAGGTCAACTGACCAATCAGTGGCCTGCATTTGAGCCAGCTGATAAGCCCACGATAGTAGCCGCCATTTTGTCCGTCAAGCTACGGTCATTTGACGTACATTGACAAGCGTAATATTTCGATAATTCTTAGAGTTTGCTCGTCGTTAAAAAGGTGAAAAGGTGTTGTCATGGTACATGCAGTTCAGATACACGATATACGGATAAAGATGGACCAATTAAAGGGTTTCGCTGTACCTTCAGGGAGTCCCAATTAAAGGGTTTAGCTGTACCTTCAGGGAGTCCCAATTACTTTCAATGTACCTTCAATGTCTTAATAGGTATCCAACTATTTTAAAGGTACAAGCATGTACTTATTTATCTTTCAATTTCAATAGTTTAAAATATATTATATTCAAGTAAAATTAAAAACAATTTGACATTAGAAATATCAGTTGTGGATAGGTACCAGTAAGATAGTGGAAACCAAATTTTTAAAATGTAGACAAGAAAATGACCCAGTTTTTTCTCTGACAAAATTAAACAAAGGATAAATCCATCCTGCATAAATTATTTTCTTCCTTTAACTATCTCCCTTGATGTTTTTTCAGTATCTATTCCATATCATTATCTTTCTTGCATGTTTTTTTTATCTACACACATTTTTCATCTTTAAAATCTATAAAGACCACGGATCACACACCATTTAAAACATGACTGGTTTTCTTAAAAAATAAACAACAACACACTTCCATTAAAACTTTTGTCAGAATGCAAATTTAAGGAAAACAAAGACGAAAGAGAAAACTGACAAACGCTGTGCTTTTATCCAAATCTTGGAAACAAAATGTAGCAGAAAGATTTATTATGCAGATAAACTACTGTAAAATGAAATGTTTTTGTGGAAACAAAATGCTTTCATTTTTCTCTTTTCTGGGCAAATAAATTTGTTGATTTCAAAATTTGAAAAACAACAACACATATTTAAAGCAGTACTTGAAACATTTATTTGATGATAGTTTAACTCTTGATTCACATGGTTGTGTTCTTTTGGTAAAAGTAAAGTGTAATTATTAAAGTCCTGCTTTCTTTACACTGGTTGAGATTGTTTAAAAAGATCCACTGTGAAGTTGCCAAAGCTACTTATAAATTAGATTTTGCCTCGGATTTTAAAATGCCTCATTTATTACAATATTTCAGGTAAAAGACTGTGTGTCTACTGTACTAAAGGAAGAATACCAACACCCGACCCATTTAGTAGACGGTGTCTCACTTTTAACAAGTAAAGAGCACATACATAGACAAAACCTTTCTTTTGTACATAGAATAGTCTTTTGGTGGCCAATAAAAACTTACAATTTGACAAAATATATTTTACAATAGCATGAGCTACACCTGGTGCTTATATTCACATTATACCTTACAGCAAAACTCACTGTATGTAAGTGTTTTGCTTGAACCTATTTTAAAACTCTTTTTTTATAGACAATGTTATACAAGGGAGACTATCCAAGATATCTTACAATTACAACACTATACAAAGTTGTCTTCCCTTTGTGATCAGGTCTAGTTAAATAAGCAGAACAAAACTTGAATGAACAGAATTGATCGTTGTTTCTAGTCTAAAAATCAAGATTTGCCACTTTGGATTGTAAAGTGGTTTGCATCTGTTATCGATTTTGTAATAAAAAAGATATATGAGATATTAATGGATACATGTACAAATTTTAACAAGCAGATAGTGTTTTGTTTAAAATTACACTTGAAGTGTAGAGAGAAAAGTGATTTAACACTTGATATATGTATTTAGCCTGGGAAACTGAATTGCACAAATGAAAAAGTTTCTCAGCGAATAACTCTTAACCAAAATAGCGGAAAGTTACATAGAATATCAACTTGAAATCTTCCAGACAGAAGTTTTATCAAAATTAAACAATATGTATGATGCATATAGTTTTCAAATGAAATATTTGACTGCAATTTTACCTATGATTCAAAACTATTAGATATTGATCTGAAGATTTTTTAGTTGAGCTGGATTGTGCTACATATAAGATAGTACTGGTACATGTCCCTTCATCATTTACACATCTTAGTAATAATGATATACAAGAAAAAGAAAAACAAACAAACTCTGAACCGTGTAATTGATTTGCGTTGTCCATAAAATACCCCCACACACAACTAACAAATACATGTCATTTACACACTAAAACAAGAAAAATAATGTAAAGTGACAAGATGGCAAAATGTAAATACTGAGATTACACTCATGGCTTGAGAGCAGTGAACAATACACGGTATACTGCATCAAATGGATTAAATATAACACAAAACAATATCACAATAACTAAATCCAGGCTGAAAATTAAAGATTCATACAGAAAAAAATCCTCTATTAAGACCATATAATTGTGTATACAAACAACTACTTTCAATGTGATTGCCATAGGTGTTGCTATATTGTATACTTGCACTATGAACCACACATCATTGAGAACACTTTAAGTTGGTTCAGAGAGTGATCTTAATAACTGAACAGAGAGTGATCTTATTAACTGAACAGAGAGTGATCTTATTAACTGAACAGAGAGTGATCTTATTAACTGAACAGAGAGCTCATCTGATGGTACTGGGTTTAGAAAAAAACTATTCAAGTGAAATTAGCTGACAATAATATATAAATGTTTGTTTAGTATACAAAGTCTGATAGTCTGTGCATGTTAATTATGCATGTATAATGGGTGAATACACATTTTAAGATATGTACATTATGTGTATTTAACAAAATAGATAATATTTTATACCCAAAATATACAGATTTAGACAGAGTGTAAATGTGTATATTTACTTGGCTAATCTTTGACAACTTATCTTGGATTGACTTATATAACAATGAAACACTTCTCTTAATATAAATACACTTGATTGATCATGTTTAATCTTCTTTGTACGATAATGTAAATTATTTAGTAAACAGATGTGTACTTCAAATAAAAATGTTAGTACATATATTTGCATTGTTGATCATTCTATGCCAGCATATTTGTAGAAAAAAACACTTTCTATTTAATATTATTATTAAGAAGTCTCAAGAGTTGAGTGGGAAACTGTTGTAACATCCTTCATATTTCACATGTAGTTTTGGCAGTTTTCCATTTAACCATTAAAGTCGTGCACACTCTCTTTGTACTTAGTCGTAAAACATATCTATAACATGAAGAATCACACCAGATTTGTGCTGTCCATTCAAATTAGAGAACTAATCACTTGAACAGGATTTCTGCTAAACTAATAAGATGCTATATGGCCTGTGTTCTTAACTCATACGTTATATGGATGTGCAAGAATTATCAGATCATTCAGTTTTGTATATTTACACAATGCATACATTTCCCCATATACATTCAGAGTGTCAATGTTTAATAGAATATTTGCTATCAAAACAGTAATCAATCTAGAGATATGTGTGTTGTACATTGGACTTGAACTCACTTTGTAATCTGTCCTCTTCTATATGATACTAAACTACATTGTATTTGAAAACTGTTAGCCTGTCAAGTACATAGAATAAACTGTTATTTCTCAAATGTCTTTTTCCATATATTTGTAATAGTTTGCAATCAAATTAAATCCTGTGTAATGTTCACGTTTTCTTAGGGTTCTAAGGGTATGAGATATATATATATATATTTGTATGAGACTTGCATTATGCTTATCATGTCTGAATATTTCACTACACAATGTTAACACACTTTTTCACACTTCTGTTTGCATTTTTTTAACGTTGTCAAGGTAACCCATGGCTTTTATAGTTTTATATTGATCCGGGATTTCCATTAAGGCATGTAAGGCAAAAGTTGTTTCTGGTTTACGTGATTTACAAGTCACATGGTGGTAATTCACAAATTGAAAGTTATCGAATTTCCGTTTAGGCAGCAGGTTATCAAAGTCCTCCATGGTATCCCAGGGTCCATCTCCTACTCCTATCACAACTATACTGAGCGGCAACGCAGAAGCCTTACATATTGCCTCTATAGTTGGATCTTCCTCTGTCACTTGTCCATCGGCAATAATCAGCAGTATGTGATAATGTCTCTCCTGCTTCACAACTTCTAAAGCTTTGTAAATTAACGGAGCGAAATTCGTTGGACCACTAAGCTGGACTCCAGAGGCGATTTTATTATAACGTTCTAAGACTTCTGCAAATCCTTTACATGGTGAGCCGTCAGAATTAAATGTGAACACGTCTTTATCTAAGGTCTCACTATCACCGAAACCAAATGCTGGAATTCGACCGTCTTCGTCAAACGGTTCTAAAGTATTACCCAGTATATGTATCACTTTCTGGTATGGGTTGTATATTTTTGAGCCGACAATTTTATGAAGATTGTTTCCATGGAATGTTTTTCGCCCTTGCCATTCGTTGCTAGCAGTGAAGTCGACGCCCACTATTAAGCCACACCTTTCAAGCCCTGCCTTCTGACACGCCCTACTCACTTCCTGAAAACTTGTAAAATGATCCTCGATTGCATAGAAGTTGTACCTATTGTTGTTAGTTTCCATTCCTAACGCGGCTAGAATTGACGGCGTCTTTTGTAACCGCTTTTTCCGTCGCATTGCGGCCTCTGTTGGAGCCATTTCTCTCTTTTCCTCCTTCTTGAATGAATAGTAGAGTGCGCAGCCAATGAGAATCGATATAACATAGGCTAAGCAGGCATAGAAGGACATGGTCAAGATCCCAGCATCTTAAAGCAGTGACGATCACAGTTTCAGGCCTGGAAATATAAAGCACAAAATTAAAACAAATACCTTCATTGAACTTGTTTCTATTACGATTACATTGTCAAAACGAAGAAGACAAACTCTGTATCCAATTTTCCGTCAGTTTTGACTTGAGATTTTTTCTTCAACAAGGAATATATGATCAATAACATTATCAAAGACAAAAAGAGCTTCAAAATAAAAGTGGTAAAAATTTAGATTTGGTCATATTTCTGGTATCTTTAATTTTGAAAAAAATCCCATCCAAGCTGTGTTTTTTTGTTTTATTCAGGCATTATTATTGAGGTGGTTAATTTATAAATACGCGTTTCTTTGAGATGTATCTGTAAAATAAATGTGGTGTCTAAGTTGTGGAAAATTATGGATTGCTACAATTACTGTACAAGCTTTCTTTCACAAGCACTTATACAACCTGAAATTTCTATAAAAAATACCTAATTTCAATGTTTTATACTATTGCGTTTTAACAGTTGATGGTTTATATAAATTGATAATTGGTTCGCATGAAAAAAGGACATGACAAAAACAATATTTCCCACACATTTAGGAGTTAACATACAAATTTATTCTCTTCCTTCTTGCTGATGTTCTCATAATATATTTTGCCCTAATATGGTAACTTCAAGGACACCAAACATTCAAAACCAACTTTTGGGTGATATTGATAGATTTTGTGCACCAATGGAAATGCTCGTATACAGTTTTGAAGTGATTCAATTAAAAGTGACTTGCATGTTCTGGGGTCAATGAAAAAATGTTTCTGTGTTCAATAGCACTTTGAACTCTCTCACACTCACCCCCTTGATTTAAACTATAAGTAAAATATTTGCTGAAACTATATAAAGCAAGGTGACACAATGGTTCAAGGACAATTTACGCTTTAAAACTTCGATCAGTCACATGACTTTAAGCAACATCTTCAAACTACCCATAACTCCCATAGTAATGTATCAATCAAAAGGTGAATTCAAAAGGATCATACAAAACTGCTTCGTCATTCAATTATTATGTAAAAATCCTTTCTCTTTCACCTTTTTGTTTTGAGTTTTGGCGTTTTTTTTACGTTTCTTTCCGAATCTCAAATATATACTCCTATTATTACAGTATAAGCATATCTGAATGAGAAATACTTCTATATCTACTTCTTTAATAAATACCACTAAGAACCCTGTGCTTTCACCTTTGGCGGGAGTACATTTTTGTACAGTATTTCAAGTTTAATTATAATTAACTAAAATCAGTTCTATTTTTCATTATCTGCTTCTTTATTAAATAGCACTCGAATAACACTTTCACTATCACCTCTTGGTGTCGAGTTTGGGTGAGTTTTACATTTTTACCACAGGTATCTCAAGAATGTTACTATAACCCAAATATCTGAACCATGACTGCCCAAGGTCTCTAAGCAGCCGTGACATACCCAGTTATAATATACCTTGAGTAATGTTTTACTATCATTCTGTTGTATTTACCACTGTTTTTTCTCTACATTCCTTACCTGAGTGACAAGAGGATAAATACCAGCTTATTTACAACTCTCACTTTAACCATGACCTAAATTATAGGTGTAATTTGGTTAATAATTTCTGTGTGATAATTTTGCATGCAAATTTATCAAGTCATTATTGTTTTTTTTCTAGTTTTAAATACTATCTTGAGGGGTGCATTAAACTACAGTAAACGCTACAAAATATAAAGAGGTTAATTAGAGAAGAGTCCAACACTTAAATTGCATTCAAACTTCTTACTTAATTTACGACAATTATTAACAATTTAACAAACTTTTCCCCAATAAAATTCAAAGCAATCTTGCAGCTTGCTATGCACTCTGGTTTTGATGCAATTATCAAAGTGTGTTAACTAAATGGAAGTGACTTAAATAAAATAGCAAATAATATATTTATACAAATGTTTACAGGACACAAATATGTCCAAATTTCTACTTGTCCTGCTCATCATATAGTATGGACACAAAACAATGCATTACCATTTGAACTATTTGATATCCTCCTGCATCTAAATCGCTGTTAAGAGATATTATAGGATGACTGGATTGTTTGTAACCATAGACATAATTTTTCATTTTACCTGTTAAGGGAAGTAAATTAATTGCCAGCTTTGCAACACAAATATATACGATAATTTACTTCTTTAACATGTGAAGTGAAAAATGATGTTTATATAAAATTATATCTACACAATTGTGCAATAATTCTACTTTCCAGATACATGTACATGAGCTTCAAATTTTGTTAACCTTTAAACCACTTTTGACTATCACTATATTAGCACTACAATTTCAGATACACACTTCAAGGTACTTTCCAATAAACAAAGCATTATATCAACAAACAGTACCTGCTTGTATATCTAAACTTTAAAAACCCACACAAAAACCCACACAATTTAAACTTTGTTTATACTTAAAGGTGTTCAACTTAAACAGGTTTCACTGTATTCCTTTTTGATTCATTTATAAACTATTTACAACCAATTACACATTACGTTTAACGATAATCCAGCACATGTAACTTCCGCTTAGATCAAACACA
>ENA-OREC01001982-OREC01001982.1-marine-metagenome-genome-assembly--contig:-NODE-1982-length-10910-cov-12.095541_pt1 | contig 10910 bp, 1 predicted proteins | sample MGYA00248626_ERZ508543 | MGnify/ENA primary metagenome ERZ508543 (study PRJEB26211, sample SAMN05518279) | marine metagenome | isolation source: Puget Sound, Washington, USA | host: Bankia setacea... | reverse complement strand
TTTGCCTTGAGTAATGCTAGGTCTATAATATTGCTGTTTGAAAGTACGTTCAAGCTGAAAACTAGTTACCAACGAGAGTTACTTATTGTTCATGCATACTGACTAATTGCATTTATAACTTCCTGAAACACGATATTTTCCTTTTTTGTAAACTAAATCACAAACGATGTAAATCCAACTGGAGCCTTTGCGAATTCCTATTGTAGGCTATTTGTCTGTTCATGAGGTCACGTTACCTTGACATGATTGGATCTCCTTAAGGTGAAGGTCAACTTGTTCTCATCAACCAAAATATCATGTAAGAAGAACAATTAATTTTGAACCTTACTGGCCATTTAGTTGACACACGTTTTGTAAATGGATAAAATGCACGGCCAAGAGAATGAGTATGCTAATGAATTGAACCGAAGTACACATCCACTAGAATTGATCTTAAGGAAAGTGTTTGTTTTCTATCTTAAAAATCAAATCTTAAACTTGCCTACATTATAGCCAAAGTCTAGGGCGTAGGCGTAAATTTGAAAACACACTCGCCTTGTTTTGATTCCGTGAACTCGAACACATAATTTTTAGCGACAGACAGGTATACGTTTATGTGTTCCAATTCACATGTATCTTAAACTTGGTCATATTCGCATTTGAGATGATGTAACGCCATTGACTAATTGTAAATATACAAGTATATCGGTTGTCTCCGAGTTATATTGATGTTGAAACTAGTAGATGTTTAGTATATTGTGTACATATAGCCTCAGCCACACGGACCAATGCACAATGCTGTATTATACGAATGGTTTAGAAAACGTTTTCTTGTTTCGGAAGTTACAGTAAATGTTAGCTCGGACAATAAGGGGTTGTAACACTTAGCCAACATGAGTATCGTAATGATGTATCAGAAGAGTCTTTACACAAGTTTACACATACACTTTATTAAATGTCATTAAAGTTGAGACCTTTTTTTATTAAAAAAGTGGTAGAAGAGTGTCAACAGATTTAATCCCGGATATAGCTGAAGTTATGTTTCATTTACGCTTTTGTTGTTTTCACGTGTAAACTATTCTCTTGAAACAAAATGTCTTTGGCACGTGCTGTCTACGTACAAGAACGTTCCATCGCTTGTGAACATATGTTATAAAACAAACGTGATTATTGTCAGAGTAGTGGAAAGTATCATCAACCATCCAACAAGGGTATCTGACATTTAAGTAACACGCACAGAGACACTAACCACAGTTGATTTATACGATGGGCCATACACGTTCTTGTAGATTTGAGCTTTTCTGACAAAATCGTGAATATCGTCATTTAAGGAAATGAGGGTGAAAATCCGTGTTGAAAATACCGGGATTTCCCCCCAAAAGACGTTCATCACGGTTAACCCTAAGTAAAAAGAAAATGATGTTGCGGAAATTTAGAAATTATTGTTTTTTGCACAAATGTTGTTAACATAATGGTAAACTGGTCATGAATTCGTGACGAAATTAAGTTTAGATAAAGTATGGCATGAACAGTACATGGCCTAACATCAACTGATTGTTACAGATAGAATGTGAAAAAGGAAAAAAAAACGAATACATTCTAAACAACCTTAATAGGAACAAATCATCGAGTTCACTGTTCTTACACGCTCTTATTACCGGATGCAATGGACACACGTGACAGGATGCTGAGTTATGACACCGGAAATGAAACAACACCAAACTCAAACGGAATGCCAGAAATGTGTCATATAAGTGTCATGAGATTATGTTATCGTTTTTTCTTACCCATGCTATAAGTAAGAATATGTGTCGGCATGTAACACCATCATCTTTGCATCTCATCTTTATAATTTCTGTTCGTATAACAATGTAAAACTACTAATGCATGAGTGTCACTGTCATGGATGGTGAAAACAAAAAAGACCTTCTAAAAAGTCTCTAAACGGGTCTATTAAAGTCGGAAATGTCTGTCGTTCCTGGATACAAAAACACGTTATTTTAACCTTGGAATATTCAGCCTTGTCGGAGAAGCTACCTGTGTTGATATACGTGCGTTTTGGTGATGTTGTTCTATAGATCACGTGAAAACAATGTCGTGTTTTTGTCTGACAGGGGAAGCAAAAAACGCCGCCCTACATCACTAGATTTCGTGGGTGGAGGGGGAGTTTGCTTTTAATGTAATGGAGACTTGTTGAATGACTATCACAATAGGAGCATGTTCATTGCTGGTTTTTTTACTAACTAAATAGCATCATCATATTTTATGTTTAGTTGATAAACAAAGGATGACATACTTACTGCTGAGATACGTCGAGCTACCAGTATAATTATGATGCCAAAGTTTACGGCCAACATAGAAATAATACAGATGTAGGACCTCTCTGAAACAAATGTAGTAAAGCTTTCTATATTTTACAAAGAATATGATTGTATTACACCATAATGTTTTAATAGTTATGTCTTGTTTGTTGTTTTCCATCTGCAACCGTTGAGGTTCTTGTGAGGCAAAACCGTTGCACTACACTCATACGTTATCTAAACTTTACGTATAGTTTTTTGGTGGACATTCTTGTGATTTTTCTGTCCGATAAAAGCAGAGTGGGCTGTTGCATAGCTACGCGTCACGTTTTTTTCACGTACCGGAAAAATTGAGGTCACGGTGTGAAATACGCACGTCGTATTAATTACAAATGTCAGATCACATAAATACTCACATGCGGGCTTGACAGTTTGACGCGCAAATCTGGCTCCGAAATTGGGACTTGATTTCCCCCGTTCTACGTTCGCACTGTAACTCTGCCTGTCCAAAAGCTCAGGCGATAAATGGGTTTTTAAAATGATACTTTGATTGACTTTTATGTGCTTGTGAGGGGCTTTTAAGAATGACTATTGTCTTTGTCTCACTAGTATCACCGGCTGTTGTTTGTTTGGTTAGTAAAAAGGAAGTTAGCGTTTAACAGAATAAGCTACTGTGCTAAGTGTTTAGGTGACCAATATTGTGTATCACAAAACATGGATACAAAATAAATATTACCTAAAAGTGTGTTAACTGGTTGTTGCTTGATTCATTTGATTTGATTAATTGATTGATCCATCGATTGATCTATATATTGATTTTCTTGATTTACTCTTCACTGGTTATTTATTACTGTGCATAATAGTTAATTGATAAATTGTTAATTGATTAGTCGATATATTGATTGGTTGATTAATTGATTTTTTGGTCGCTTGCTTGGTTATTTGATGGTTGACTTGTAGGTTGACTGATTGACATGTTGTGGTTTCACGATAGGAAGCGACACATCAACTCTAGAAACATCTACACAAGGCATCTCTGTGGGAAAGCGATCAAGCATTTTATAAGTTCCTTTCGTCATACATAAAGCTTCAATCTCGGTTTGAAGTGTCCCTAGGTCATTGCAATTTTAGTTTCATATACTTTAAGAGCGCTTGTTTTAAGTAAGTCATCGCTTAGCTGTTTAATGTAATTGCCGATTTTGCTGGTTCCCAATTGCTTCCGTTACTGAAGTCATTTGAAGTCCACTACAAAACAACTTGTTTTTATTTTTTATTATTTGTTGTTAAACCTCGTTGAGTCTGTCGTGTGTCCATTCAGAGATGTTCAGTGTTCATGTTGAAACAATTGTAACACTGTAGACCCATCAAACATGTAGTAAGTAACTTGTTTCAAATTAATTCATTATTATTTTATCAAGTAGGATATAGTCAGAATGTACAAGAAATTCTCCGCTGCGTAATCCAATGCTGTTTTGTTTCATTTTTGTTTATATTTGCATAGACACCAGATATTATGGCTGTAAGATGTAATAAATGTCTCGTACGTATACAGAAATTTACTAAAAAGACACGTAAATTGTAACGCTATATGCGGAAATTCGAGATAAAACCATGGCAACTCATCACCTTAAACATGTGGCCATACATCATCCACTTTTCCTACAAAGGACTGTAAAAATGAAATAAATGTAGAATTTGCATATTTACGTAAATTATGCATACATTTAGTTTCTGTCATTTTACAGGAATTTTGATACATCTGTGTGTAGTTTTGATGACAAGTTACTTTTCGATTCTCAAAATGTTAGTCTTGATATTTCATGTTTACCATTTTACTATTGTATAAACTACTGCACAGTCACGTTTTGTTTTATTAATTTACTTTGTCTAAATGCTTAAATGTCTGGTGTGTGGCAGCGGTCAAGTAGGCCATTTTCGCTTTAAATGTCGTTCTCATAAGGAGAAAAACAACAACAGAGCACTGCAATAAAGAAGGTAATTATTTAGTATAATTCATAAATACCGTTCTCTGAAAATACGTACACAACTTAAATAAATAAAACAACATCATCAAACTAGCCAACTCAGTAATGACGTAAGTATGATTTACCTATTCATTTGTTGTAAGATGTTGCCATAAATGTATCAAACATAGACATAAACTTGTAACTCCCGGCTGTAAGAGTTATTGGCTGACAGTTTCCATCTCACATTATGTGCTTTTTCTGTAAACACAGCAGAGGTGACTGTCTGCAGTTTCGTATTCAATGTCTAAATATGTTGTTATACTATATCTGTAGATGAACATGGTATCGTGATCCTTCCGAGTGATGATTGATTTGTTAACCAATATTCTACAACCAGTGTGTTGCCTTGTTTACCAGCACCATACGTGAACAATCTCAGGACACGTACGTAAGATCCCTTATTTTTGGCTGAGCGTGTATAATCGTGTGGTACGTTTAAGACAGTAAAGCATTTATTATGACCAAATATATAACACATGCTATATAACCTCTAATATAAAACTCCCTTTTATGTATTCCACTATCTACTCTAGAACTGATCTTCACAGTATTAGTAGTAACAACAATCTATCATATATTATGTAAGTGTCACCTCAGTCGGGTGAATAAACTTTTATATTGTCATAAAAACATACTAACTCTAAATAAGCAGCTACTTACACATGATTTATAATTACTAATTCATCTAACTTTGACTGTGATGGAGCTAGGTAGGCCTGTAGATGACGATCTATCGATTCCAAGTCCGACTTAGAAACAACTAAGCCACGTCAACCTTACCATCTGGACTTAAGGATGTACGTGTGAAAGTACTAGAACGCGTCATACATTCAGTACGTACTACTTAACACTTATTTATTAATATAATATACTCGTATATCGTATAACTAATAAGCCTGTCAAAGAATACGGTTGATCATCACTTAGAAAGAATGAATAGGTTATGGTACGACCCAGTGTCTGCTCGAACTTCCTTTTGTGTGTTACATTATTCTTTTATATATTATTTTCCGTGTCTGTGTGTGTTTCTTTTCATGGATATTTCTACTCCAAATATTTAGCTCACATCAATGTAGAGAATAGTCTCAGATTCAATCGTTCTGATGTTGTTGTGCGAGTGACTTTTTAGTGTTGCTTATTGCATTATCGAATAGAAACACTGAATTCTTGATAGGAACCAAACGGTTATATGTGTTGCAATAACACTCCTGACTGGGTGAGGGGACATTTGACACATGAGATCCATCGAGTGTCAAACCAATTAACACACACTTGTACCAACCACGTCCAATGAAAATCAAGGAACGATATAAACCATGATTGAACTCAAGTCACTAGACTAGGAGGTCAGAGGGATGTTGCCGTTTGTCAAACCCAAGTGGTTGAACCAGAAAAAAGCAAACTTGGCTGGTTTTGTTGATTGATCATATCCAGTTATTTTAGGGTCGTAGTTGTTTCCTCGTTTTCTTTCACCACTGGACACATGCTGGGTCAGGAGTAACTGGTCTTTATAAAATGTATAACGTATATATAATCAGAATATAAAACAAAAAATGGTTCAACAGAACAAGTGATATAAAACACACAACAAAATATCTTTAGAAAACTTTCATTCAGTAGATCGTTAAGTGATGTTTAGGCCTACAGATCGAATATCACCTACATAACTCATACCTTTCCGATATTTTTCTTATAGTCACACACATTATGCAGCATTGAAGTCGTTGGCGGCCATGCTTGTTTTCGTTGTATATGTAGTGCAATGACGTAAACTCGAATGACGTCATGATCCATTCGTACCCTTGCAATCTCAATCACAAAATCGATTATTTCAAGCCGCCGATATTTGATTTTGTGTTCGTTATGATTTAATTAAGCAAATCTTGTTTTAACCTTTTTGGTTAAAAAGACGTTTAAAAACTTGATATATAATAGTACTACGTAAAAATCTAATATCTTAATTTTCTCTTTGCCTTATGGTTACCTGTATTTATATTTTCGTATTTGTACGTGTATGCCATAGGGGATCGTAGAGAACTCCTTCTTTCGTATTGATGCTTAAAAAGCGTTTGTATCTAATGCAGAGCTTTGCGTAGATGTGAACCGCCTGCTAGTGCGTAAACATTAATTATTAGGCATGAAAATTAAAGAGACAATACTGCGCCTATCTGGTTTCTCTACCGCAGATAAACATGTATTAAATTTGACAAACTGTTACCACCATGTTGACAGCCTTCATTAAACATCGTATATTCTGTCAAGAATTGCACCTACAATATATATGTTTTTTTCTTTGAATTACATAGGAAAACAACACTCCTGAAATTCCATAAATAATTGACATTTCAAAAGATCAGCAAAGTAACAAAGAAGAAGTGTTTTGTTATTGTTGTACGCGTTTGGATGTTGAATATATGTACATTATAGTTGGGAACTTGGAGATGGACATCAACTGCAGTATCGAAATTATCGTGGTTCCCGGCTACAACTCACTGTAATAGAGAACCTGTCTACAGAGCTCGAGGTTTAGAGTTCGAACCTCATGTAGAGCAAGCTTTCTATTTTGCGTTATGACTTTAACATTGATGTGTGTTGGGGGATATGGTTAGTTACTTGAACATAACGGCTTAGTCCTGATGTGGTCAGAAAGAATTGGGTTAGCATTACCTTATCATCCATATACATGCTTAATTGAAATGTTCGTGGAAAAGGACCTCATCTAAACCAAACCAAAACTAACCGCTTTACTTAAATAGACGTGATGTCGGTAAACCAGTTAATCCTACGTTAAAAAATAATGAACCTTATAAAGTGAAATCATATATTTACTCAGAAAAATAATTTCTTTTGTTACCAGATTTACATGTAGCGTGGTGAATTATAATATTATAATAGCGCGGTCACGTTCTAGATTATGAACCGGTACCTCAGACTGACACTAACAGTATATTGTGTTTGTTTCATAACCTTTAAAAGGCATCCAAACCGCACATGTTTAGAGTTATGGGTATCTGAGAAAGGCATTTAACACAACCTTAGGCAAGTAGATGTATACTGCCCTTTGAGGTCTGAACGAGTTCGGGGATCGACAGACTCACAACACATACACGAGTATACATGTACCAAACCAATTTTCGGCGTTCTATACGATCAACGCGTGATTAACAACAACAGCACCACTATCAGCAGCATCACCCCAACCACTACCACCAGCTATAACAGCAACAACAAAAAAACTTCTGCTACTACTAATAACAATTCCCTACAATTAATTCAAAATCATTGACTAAGACCATATTTAAAAATGAAAACAATGTTAAATAACGATATTATAAGGTGTTTATAAACAGTAGAATGGACCTTACATACGCGTTGTCATTTCGTTGTTGTGCAACCCTTTTTCATATCACATTTTAGAGATGCAGAACCCGTTGAATCCCTCTTTAACATATAGGTTTATTATGTTGTGGAGAGTGTGTTTGCCATAAACTGTTTATACATTTCAACATAATTGTTTCTACTTGTTGTTGTTGTTTCACCTATACTCAGTAAGCCAAAACAGCCATGGCCGCACACAGCAGTTCGTGGAAAATGCAACGGAACCTAACACAAGAACCTGACACAAGAAACAACACTGACAGATGCAACAGTACTGGCAGCAATATGACATGTGTATAATAGATGGGAAAATGGGTTAGGGTTAGGGTGAGGTGCAGCCATGTCTACTTCATTTCTATTCTTCATGCGAACGCTGATTAACGAGCCGGTAGGTGGTTTTACGGTGGTTTGAACATCACCACAGAGTGATACCATCTAGAGATTAATGGAATTATGATGAGGTACATGTAATAGTAATGCCAGATTTGCAGTAAATTAGTACATGTATGTCGCCTTAGAATTCGGGGTTCGGTTTTAATGACAATCTCAAAGACCTGTGGTTAAATATTATGACACAATACTTACTATATTTGTTACAAGAGGGTGTGTGTGACAATTGGAATGCAGTGGGTTTCAAATGCGATTAGTAAATACGCTACCATGAACCATCCCAAGCCACGGCGATATCATCAACATGACCCCATCTGTTTCGAAATTTACACCACACCAGTTTAAACCGAACCATACCATTAAATCAAATCAGATATAAGTTGAGTTGTATGAACGCTGGAAGGCTTTACGACAGCTAAATGCCGTTTTCCTAATTATTCGTGTATGCCATTTAATCTTTCAGCAATGTGATTTACGGTCTGAGAACAACATGTATTTCCAAGAATGAGTTCTATGTTGTTTGCTGTAAATTGCGTAAACACTACGTACGTCGAGGTCAACCGATATACAGTGAAGTTCCGGTGAAACGACCACCCTCTGTACCGACAGCAATGAGCGAGTCTGTCCTTATAGCCGCACCAAATACATTGCAATGAGAAGTCCGAATCGAACACAGGTGGTCCAACAATGTAATATCGGATTGGCCTCAAGATAAACTGGTTTTGATAACGGAAGTTTACTTTACTATACTATCTGATTTGACGGCACGTGTTTAATAGATCGAAACCTTTCTATAAAGTAAATCTAAATAGCTGTTTTTGCTGTCTTTTCCTCACTTTTTCTATCCTTCTTCTATTTGTATTTTTAATTATGTTTGTTGAAATGTTAGAATTATCCAAATCATGTGCATTGTTTTGCCAATGATTTTGTATGACTATGAACGTTATGCTGTACGTCAAATCAAATGAGTGTCTGTCTGTATGTCTGTCTTTAACAACAAAGAGGTTGCTCCTAGAAGGCCATAGTTATTGCATTAACACAACTATTGTTAACCAACGTATACTTCTGAACGGTTGCTGCAGCAGTTCAGTACAGGTCTAAATTGCATTAACTAAGTATACTACAACAAAAATACATTCTCAATTTATAATAGGTGACATAAACAGACAAATAAATCAATAAATATGGCCTTCTTTAACAATTGCATAGTTACATGAAAAAAGCATACTCACACGCACGCACACAATCACGGCGCACCTATATCGAAATAAAGTGTTAAACGAGTTTTTGAACGTAAGTGCATCTTTGTTCTGCGTATTTCCGCTGCTTGTGTCACCTTTACAGTGCAATATATCTATTTGTACTGAAATAAATTAATTACATTACAAATAAACGTGCCTTTCAATGACTTTGCAATCTTGTAATTACGTGTTAAATTTGAGATAAATGTAGAAAATTAGCATTACGTTCAACTTGTAGTTACTTCATTGATTGTTGTACACGTTTGACAGGTACAATTAAAGCGGACAATCTATGAGATATAACATAAAATCACATTCATTAACATTCACAATCACAAAATGATGTACTGTTGAGACCTAATTACAATTATTCAAATGAGTGCAGCTTTGTGCTAGGGGAACACTTGTTTTTCTTTTACTTTTAATTAGCATTGTTATCAAGTGTTGGTAGAAAACTACGGAGCAGTCGTAGCGCCATTACAGACGTATGAAGTCGATGATTATTCTTCAAACCTTTACAAAAAATAACGATTGATCTGTTGAGCATAAATCATGGGGCTCTTAAATAACATTTTCATAACATATTTTGTTTCGATAATACTAATATATCATTCAATTGTTGAAGCAATGTTGATTACATATCGCTCAAACTTGTTCCTCGAATCAACAAATAATTAGGAACAAGGGTAAATAGTCGTGCCAAAGACAACAACGAGCGCCAAACTTACGCCTCACATCGCAAGTCCTACCACTAAGCCACGTCACTCCGAATTATTGGTGCTTGTGTGTTTCTTATAAGTAAGGAATTCCAGTTACAGTGTCGAAGAATACTTGTAGTTTGTTTAGAGAAATCGTGTTTTTAAGATCATCCTTACATAGTCAAAATAATTCAAGTTAAGTAAGTAAATGAGTAAGTCAATATTTCAGAATCGTTATGTAAGCAGATTATCAGAATATGTTCATAAGTATGTCGCTTCCAGACTTCCGTAGATTGACTCGTTTTGATCTGCAGTCAATGATAAATCGTTCCGGGACATGTGGGAATGTTTGGAGGCTATTGGATGTCCCAGCTGCAGCGGATACCATGTCAAGGATTGCAAGATCTGTGACATTATGATGATTACAATCGTGGAAAAAAACATTGATATCCCGTCAATGTGGTTTTGTCAAAATTTGAATGACCTTCTGACTTTCAAAGAGTGTCAGATGATAACAGTAACCTAGATTGAGTCTCAGACCAAAAAAAAGAGAGAGAAAAGAAACCATGCCTCTAATGATACCAGCACGATCCCTTTGTTCCCGTGTAACCTATAGAATGCCAAAGTAATCTACAATTAAACACACATGTAGAAAAAGTCCACAAAGATGAACTCGACCCAGACAGAATATAGACCAACTGCAATGTCCATGTATATTTGCCATGAAGATACCTTTATTACATTATATCATATCTAGTGACTCAAACGAATTTGGCAAAAATGGAATAAAGGAAAAGAAAGATCTATTGAATAAACATTACGGACATGCTTTGTCATTTTATATTACTGTCTATCAATCGAGTTCACGACTATGCTTTTTGAACGAGGCTTTGAGTC
>ENA-OREC01001981-OREC01001981.1-marine-metagenome-genome-assembly--contig:-NODE-1981-length-10910-cov-13.798209_pt1 | contig 10910 bp, 5 predicted proteins | sample MGYA00248626_ERZ508543 | MGnify/ENA primary metagenome ERZ508543 (study PRJEB26211, sample SAMN05518279) | marine metagenome | isolation source: Puget Sound, Washington, USA | host: Bankia setacea... | reverse complement strand
AAATTGTCAAAGTATTTAAAATATAGCTTTAGTTTAAATAGGTCAATCACTCGAAAACAGCTTAAACCGTCGAAACCCTGCTAGACGGGGATATACCATGTCATGCACTCTTATGTTATAAGAAAACGATGTAATCTGATGTCGGAAAGTAAACGATTGCTGCAAATAGCTGTACATGTATGGGTCTTGATAGATTAATATGTAGGCATCCAAGTCCACCTAAATGGCCGTCAACGAGTCTTTTTGACGTTTTTTTTATTTGACAGACTCGAGACGTCCATCAGCAGAGCTGAAAGTAGCAAGCGATCTCAGAGCGCAGAATCCTGTCTGCACTTTATATGCAATTATCTCCGTTTTAAATGCAAATTTCTACGAAAACATTAATGCACACTATTAAACACATACGTTTACTATGTGGTTATGCAAAAAAAACATGTTCAGATGACAAAAAACACTTACATGAGTTGATTGTTTCACAAGTGTCCCAAATTCTTTCAAACTGGCAGTATGTGTGTACATATCTAACACGGTATAAAGTGTTTGGAATAGTTTGGTCGTTGTCAGCTTGGTTAAATAGAACTATTTCAATGCGAAGATTGTGATAATTATGATGACGGTGTGCATTTATTAAATCTCCATTTATACATTTTCAAACAAATTTAAGAATTATCGACGTTGCCATGCTCTAAGACAATATCAGCTCCAACTTTGCTAAGGAAAGGTAACTCAGAGGCAGGGTTCGACAAATTTTGGAAATCCCTGGTAGCCCACTGGACGATTTTTCTGGTAGCCCGCGGGCTCCGGGCAATGGATTTGTCGGACCCTGCTCAGAGAGCATGTGGAACATGATGATGGGAACAAATTTAGTCGTCAAAAGTTTAGGATGTATACAAAATGGTGGACTGCAGCAACCTGCTTGTTAACCAGAATATATTTATGTGTAAATGATGGCCATAGCAACAATTTTCAAGCCATTTTTGATCATTTTCAGGTACATTTTGATTACTTTTATATACTTTCACCCAGTGTTTAAATGGGAGAGAGTTGTAGCGTAACAGGTATTCAAAACAAAATATCAAAATCCCTGATCGCTCATTTTTGTAGCTAGTAGGCATCCTTGTTTACAGAAGTTGTTACTGTTTTAGGTATGTGGTAGAGAGGAGTCACATAGGAAGATGTCACTGCGCCAGGAGGTCATTCAGCTGTACAGGAGACTCTTCCGCCTTTCATATAAATGGGAATCAATGATCGGTAACACAGGCAGTGCAACAGAAGAGAAGAAATACATAAAAACTGAGACAAGGAAATTGTTTAAGAAGAACAAAAATGTATGCATACCGCATAGTGTAATGAGGCTATAACTGCACTAACTCTCTTGTAGATTTATACTACTTTATTATTTACACTAATCACAAGGAATCACCATTGTATATGTATTAACACATCATCATTTTAACATATTGTTCACAAAACTGTTATTGTTTATGTTTACTTATCGTTCACTTGTAACATATTGTCTTGTATTGTCAGCCATTGTATTTGTCTTGTTGGTCCAGTTGTCTTTTATTGTTTTCTTGTCCAAGTCGTTTGTATCATATAGTTATATTAACCAATTGTGTAACTTTACATCCGTGTGTAATTATCACGTAAGTTGTAACCCCATTGTGTACTTGTCCATTTGTGTATTGTCTGTAATTGTCTTATTTACTTGTGTGACCTCAACGTGTTGTTCGGTCAGCCATTGTGTAGTTACCCCGTGCTGCCAAGTCTTGTGTCCATATAAATCCGTTCATAATCACTTTCACTTTAAATCCACAGAATCCTGTCCTTTTGTAACTCCCTAAAATGAATCCAATCCACCACTGTCTATAACACTACATGTATTATTAAGAGAGAATCCAAAATTGAATTGTCAACACATTAAGTAATAGACCATTCAAACAAACTCAAACGTTAGTTGCATCCACCAATATAAAACTCAATTGTAAAACACAAATTGTAATATATCTTAAACCATCAAATATACGAACTAAAAACTAAATACAATATCTGAAGCCATATTTAGCTAAATAGTACATATTAATCATTATTAACTTATTATCTCCCTTTAATTATGAAATATGTTCGAATAAGTATCAAATGTTAAACAAGTAAATGTAAGTTAAATTATCATCGCAACCTTCGAGACACATAGATCTACTGACATCAGATATTCAAAGCTCTAGAGTCTGTTTCTTAATGACATAAGTATAGCCTTATTGCCAACACCAGCTATAAATTGTTGGATTTCAGGAAAAGTTCTGCTCTGAAATGGCAGAAATATCACATTATCATCTAAAAAAGAAAGAAAAATATTTGTTTCAAGTAAACAGCATTCACTCTAAGTAAATGTTTAAATGCTCTACTGTCACAACATGTACATGTTATGAATTGTTTTTTTGAGAGAAAAGTGATGTTAATTTATTACACAACTTACCGGTACATTGTTTTCAATCAAGTAATACTTGAAATACAGTTCAATAGTTTATACATATAACTTAAATCTGAAATAACAGCCATGTGTAATTATTTTTTCAAGGTTACAGATCCAGAAGAAATAAAACAGCACATCAGAGAAGGAGAAACAAGATATGATATGGGTAAACATGCACTGATTTAATAAAAGTACAGGTATATTTCAAAGGGTCATGAGTTCATGCTATTAAATTGTTTTATTTGTACAGAGTTCATTTTGTAATACTAATAAGGTACATTACTCACTCAGTGTCTTGGTGCCTTTGTTCTATTCATACTTAAATGTGTGTAAGCTAGTTGTGGCTGTCCCCAAATAAATCAAGAATAATATATATTTGTATCAGACACAATGGACTCAGTTCTCTTGATCATAAATAAAACATCAGTAAAGTTTGACTCAACATCATAAACATTATCTTTTATTTGACAACACTGCAGTAGCAGCGATTTAATGTGAATTAAAAATGTCTTTCTTCTCCTTTCAGCACTACACTATAGAAATCCCTATCCAAGACCTGTAAGTATTTACATAAAGCCGCCACATCATTAGCTTGGACAGTAATGTGACTATAACATACCTTTTCGTTCTCATACAAGTCCATCCATATTTATTTTGCCCGTGTTTCTTTTTTGCTTGGTAATTGGTTATACAAAAAAAGTGAATTAATCTCAATTTACCGAATTTGGAAGTTTCATAAAATAGCTGACATCTTTCAAGACTTACGGTATGTGTATAATGGACAGTTTTACTTTACTTCTGATATTTCCATTTTAAACTCTATTTCTGTTTCAGGTCCATTTACCTCAACATGTGTTGCACTCATTGAAAGGAAAGAGGTTAAAAGGTCAACAGAGGAAGCTAGACCAATCAAAACCAATCTATGCAAAGTCCTATGAGGACGAATATTGACAGTGTTGTCATCAAGGGTGATATCATTGTATTAACACTGTAACCCTCCAGCAGTGTGAATTCTCAATCAGCATAATTGAAATTGCTGTAATATGTGCTCAAAACATTGTTCAAACTTCTCAACAGTGAAATGACTACTTGAAATAAGTAAATGTCGTTTTATTGAAGAAAAGCTTAGATTTGATATCCATAGGTCCTGATACACTTATTTATATTATCGTCATCATATATATTAACTCGCTGTTAATTTGCTACATTGTTAATGTTTAGGTTGCCTATCTGGATAGCTAAGTGTGGATAGCTGTCACTGGATTCACATGTTCAGGGTTTATAACTACCGGTAGATAGGCATACACAATGAATACTCGACTTCCACCTCTGATTCATATGAAAAAGTGCTCTAAGCTACCTCTACACATGACTAAGTTTAGTGAACCAGAAACAGGGTGAAGTGAAATACTGTTGAAAATTGTGAACTGTAAACGTTAGCTGATTAATAGCACTTAATCAACTGAAGTCATTTGATTAAATAGTTTACATGTGTTTAAGTTTGTGTGATATTTATACATGTACTATACTTTTCAGATTCTAGTTGTGAAATGCTCATGCTTTGAACAATTTGATTATATTGTTGCGTGCTGGCTGTTTGAGTACTGGGGTTATACGTAAATATATACAAAAGACAACGCAAGATCAACAGTTATGTATGTTTAATGAAAGAAATATAAGTTAATCGACAGTCTCTATATTACATATACACGCTGGCCTCGTATCCACATGAAATCAAATACGCTTCGGTTATCTGGATTAAAATGTCAGATCGGTATCAAAAGCTTTAACTCTATTCACAAAATGCCTCTTGTTATAATATAAATACTAATCACAACGAATTTCTATTAATGTAAGGACGTGGATTTCGACTGTCCAGAAGAAGGTTTGTATAAACCAGAGTGCATGGCTACTGGATTTTAGCACCAGATTTTTTCTTTCATAAAACTTTTTGTTATCATTGTAAGAGTAGATGCATTGTTGAAAATAAAAGTTGTAAATCACAAGCAGTGTTCTGTTGTTTCATGTGGACATCCAACAATCATTGTTGGAAAAAAATTGTAATCATGAATCATAGATTTTTAAATAAATTCCCACAGAGTATATAATTATGATAAAATAAAATTTATTTTTGATATTCTGATTTCGATAAAGCATGAGTCTGGGGCATACTATTCCCCAGTCTGCGGTCTCATACGATCTCTGTCTGCAGCATTTCTATTGCTTGCCATGGTAGCAGTATAAATTTTCGGCAGATCAATAAATACAATTAAGTTGTCTAAACACATTGATAAAGTTAATTAGTAATTGTTTATGTTTTTATGTTGACAAGCGGATATATACTGCTGTTTGAGTTTGGTCATCATGTGCATTATTGATGTCACACTTAGTTGCGTTAAGATTTTTTTGTGATTTTAATAAAGTCTCACAAAAGAAAACATTTAAAATTAATAAAAATAATTGTAGTCATACTTTTTGTGTTAACGGGTTTTATTTTTACATGCATTTATTACTCATTGATTGAGTTGCGTAGAAAAATTAAGTTCATGTAAACTGGGAATAAGGAGACCGGGTAATACAGGGAGAGACCGGGTAATACAGGGAGAGACCGGGTAATACAGGGAGAGACCGGGTAATACAGGGCGAGACCGGGTAATACAGGGCGAGACCGGGGGAATACAGGGAGAGACCGGGGATACAGGGAGAGACCGGGTAATACAGGGAGAGACCGGGGAATACAGGGAGAGACCGGGTAATACAGGGCGAGACCGGGGAATACAGGGAGAGACCGGGGAATACAGGGAGAGACCGGGTAATACAGGGAGAGACCGGGTAATACAGGGAGAGACCGGGTAATACAGGGAGAGACCGGGGAATACAAGGAGAGACTGGGTAATACAGGGAGAGACCGGGTAATACAGGGCGAGACCGGGGATACAGGGAGAGACCGGGGAATACAGGGAGAGACCGGGTAATACAGGGCGAGACCGGGGGAATACAGGGAGAGACCGGGGATACAGGGAGAGACCGGGGAATAGTATCGCCCATGAGTACTGAGTTGAAACATGTTTATTTTTAGCAGGTTTGTTAAATGTTGTTGTGTCTTATCAATTGATAATAAAATACGACAGTATATGTTTGATCTACAAGGACTCTTTGAACTTAAGCGCTGACAAATGGCACACTGCCACTTAAAACAACGTACTTTTACAAAATGCAAAGTTCTTTAAGACTTTGTAGTGTGATGTTAAGAAATCGATCAAAGAAATTTGCTTACAAAAATTTTCAAACTACTGTTTTTGGTATATGGAGTTTTAATTATCATATCTACAAACCAATAACATATTTACTTAAGTGTTACAAAATGTTCTATAATTCTGATCCTAACAAAGATTACACAACAAATTAACTTATTCGCATCATTGTTTTTTAAAGTCGTGGTTTCATAGAGGTCGCTAATAGTCAAATGACAGATCACCACACACAAAATAGCTCATGTGTATACTAAAACATTGGCTATATCAGATTTTCCAGAATTATTTTATTGCAATAGGTTTTAAATGATAAATGTAAAGAAAACAATTGAAAATTTCACCTCAAAATAAGAATGACTTTAAAGTTTTATTTGCCAAATTAAAGTAACACTTAATTGAATTAATTTTTGGGTGATACATTTTGTTAAATAGGGTAAATATATAACACATGGAACCTTAGTGTTGAGAAGTTGGACCTCTGGGCAAACAAATGTGGTCTGCAAGTTTATAACTATGATATTTTGCTCTGGGCTTATAGTGTGTTTATGTAAAATATATTGTAAACATGTAGATATTGCACATAATAAAAAAACAGTCCAAAAGCCATATTTATATATTTTGTTTGTATTTTCATTGTATCAAATTTATTAAAACTTGATAACACTCAAAAAGACCCCATGAGACCCGTACATTAAACATGGATTTTAGACATGCAGTCGGTGCTATAGTCTCAAAGAAAGTATCTTGATACCAATTTTATGATAGTAAATTATGTTATGACTTAATGTTCTCTTGAATTCCTTTCTTAACAAATAATACTAGAAGTGATTAATTGTCGTTCATTCTTTTACATCTCATGATCGATTTTGATTTTGTTTTTTGGCGGGTTAGAGACTATATTGTTCAGGAAGTGGAGTCATCTCGCTGTTTATCAATGAAAAGTCCAAATTGTTAAATGTCCCATGGAATAGATAAAACAGAATGAAACGGTAAGATATGATTTCATTTTATCGTTTGATCATCTGTTCCTTACACTCATAGAAGGCTGATCATTTGATCAGCTAAGAAGGATTGTAAGATGGTGTGGATTAAATGCCTTTCCCATTTAACAATCTCACAGTCCAGTCATTTCGGAATGTGTAAACAATGAACTGTGCAGCGATAAGCACATTTAAAGGGAAAATAGGTTTATGTATATTTGGTATATTGACAACATGCTTATGATTGGTTAATGAAAAACTTGCAGTGATGATAGTTTCTCATAAGGATAGTTGAGACTAAAGCATACAGAATAGTGTGGTTCATCCGGCCTAGATGTTCTTTGATTGGGACATATGACCCAATGTATTATGTACTAAACCTCTAAATTTAACCTTTGGTCATGTTGTTTTGTTAGAAATAGTAATGAAAACAGTGTTAGCTAACCATACCATTTTAGGATACATGTAGGGCTAACATATCACTGTGACTCATAATTATACGTTGTTTACACCTAGTTCTTCAAAGAAAACCCTTCACATTTGAGCTATTTTTCTGTTTGGTAAATGCGGGGTGCTTCACATTTAGCTCAAAAACACGTAGCATAGTTCCGACGTATACATATTATATATTATTTATCTGTAATGCTTTTCTCGGCAAGTGGTACACTTCGTCCTGGTATGCTTAGTGAGTGGTACACATAACACGACATTCACAATTAGTCATATATTGCATTGTATTGTATTTTATTTCAGCAGATTTGATGTGATTTGATAAGAACCAGAATTTTGTGGCAGTGCCGCCAGGATGTTGTTTGAAGCATTGTTGGTAGGAGCAGTTGTGCTCTGTTGCAGCGTTCTCCTTGTTTTTGGTTGTGTTTGCAACATTTTCAAGAGAAATGGCTTTAAGGTATTGTATAGCACATGATGATTTATTATATTTTGCTCTTCTTATTTTAATTAAGTTTGATTACATTACAAAGTGTGAACATTCCATTAGTCTTGAGTCGTATACTTGTAATAAACAGTATTTTTGTTATATCCCTTTACATCTTGTTGATTTTTTTCTTTACGCTTACTTTGTTTAAGAATTGTCACAGGTATTGAGTTTTTAACAGAAAAAAGAATATATTTTTTCTATTAGTCACATCTTTTTCAGGGGTGTCGAAATCTGAGAAAAAATCTTACTTGTCCACGGACAACCAATCCTAAAATTCTACTTGTCTGTACATAAACTTCACTTGTCTGTATAGTTTAGTATATTCATACAGCAGGTATACTAAAATAAACAAAAACATGCAATCTATCTTAATCTTTAATGCACATAATGCAAAATTATGTACATTGCAAATCCTGTGACTCACATTGTGAGAGCTATCGTCTACTGAAGACAGCACTTGTTGGCAGAGATAGATTCTTTGAGCGTCTGTCGAGTCTCCCCATCACAAAGTTTTTGAATGACTTCTGTCATCAACTTGGTCTCCTCTAATTAACGTTTTTTCAGACACATTGCTTGTATAGCAACTTTCATTTAGATGACTTGAAAACTGCGGTACAAGTGTTAGATTAAAAGCGATTTGTCACCTGTTTTCGCGATGTTGTGCGGTTTTTGAACATAGTCGGGCATACCGACTTTCAAAACTTTGTTGACATAATGGAATGCAAGATGCAAAACTTTTCATGATGATCATTATATTTTATGCACAGTAGTTTGTACATGTTATTCATGTTCACCCCTACATCGTTGACTTTATATAGCTTGGATAACTGAACAACACTTTCTTTTTACAGCTAAGTTACACATGCGTTGTGAAGAAGTTTACGATAAGACCGTATGATTCCTGAAACGTAGATTATTACAGTTGTCTTAACGATTAAAAGTTAAGCAATTATCAATTGTTAAAACAAAGCTTTCAAGTATCACTGTATGTGTAACGATCGCAGTAATAATCTTGATCATTCCGACCACGTGAGTTTTTGGCGGGTAAAATGAAGAGGTTTGGATCGTTGTAGGATAAAGCATGTTTTCTTTGTGACAAACATCATAAGATACTAGCGAGGCCCTGTTCTTTATTTCATGTACAACAATTTACATTTCCCTACAGTAAACATTGCTATAATACAAGATAGAGTTTTATTCTTAGACCTGTTATTTTAAACAACTTTAAAATGGAAACAAAATGCAGATTCCGCAGGATTTAAACTTTGTTTAATTTATGTTACTTTTGATCTTCAGAGTTTTGAGGATGAGATGGAGAGTGGTAGAAATGTATCCATGTACTCCAGCAATGAGAACTCACAGGATACTTCCAACGTTAACTTTGAACCACTTCCAGATATTCTAGCTAAGACTGTGAGTAGCAGGGCACTCAGACCCAGAATCTCCTCAGCTAATAGTGAGAAACAAGCAGCTGCTGCAAAATTAGTCAGTGAGTATCTTACTGTCAGTTCATTATGTTCATGTTGTTTCTTACGTTCTTTTAAATTACAATAAGAATGAGTGAAGCTAGTAATTAATTTAATTGTTTATGTGATAATATAGACAGTGGATCTAGTGCTTGCGTTGTGTTTATGTGATAATATAGACAGTGGATCTAGTGCTTGAGTCGTGTTTTTGAAGTGTTCCCACATCAACAACAGTCAACTAAGTGTTTCATTTTATTTCAGCTGTTTACAAACCATTTCCACGACAACAGCTGTTATATGTTAAAGAAATTGGCCTGGGGTGGTTTGGACAGGTAAATATTGATTTTTTTGTAATTTCATACAACAGTTTTAACTAATGTTGAGGAAAGGGTACTGTATAGATGTGTTCAAAAATACTGCAGACAGACACATTTAGCCCTAAAGTAATTATTTTGTCTTTTTATCTTTTTGTTTTATGAAGGTCCACCAACGTTTGTTTGTGTCCTAATAATTAGAATACAAGCCCCTATCTTCAATCATATTACAAAGCACAAGTCAAAGTGTGTAATTTTATTTCAATTGTGATTTGCTGATAAGTTGGTGCATAATATATATGTGTGACCCAAACAACCTATAACACAACAAAAATCATAGATCTATATATAGAGTCTACATTTGTTTGCGTTGTATTCTTTCTTAATTTATTACAACATTCAACAGTAATAAATAATAATATACAATAATGTTCTGAAAAGATGACAATGGATTTATTATTGAATTCCATATTGTTTATTTTATTAAACAAAAGTCAAATATCCAACTAGAATATTACAAAACTCAGAGTGTTGTTATGCACATGTCAGTACTGTAAATAGTACATGTGCACTGTACTGACTGGCTAACAAATAAGTTTATGAAAACAAATCAGAAGATAAAACAATCAAATCTGTTCAATTAATGTTTAGTATATATATATATAATTATATATATATATATGTATGTTTTACTCCTAAAAATACTCATTGTTTCAAAAATATTAGCCTTCACGTGGACCTCTGATCATTGACTAAATTTGCTGCACACAGTGTCCAGTAAAAAGTTGATACTTCCTGCCAGGTAGATAGCTCCAGACTAGGTTTACACACCAAAAAGAGGGGTTACAGTTACAGGGAGTTTACGTCGTGGGTTACAGTTACAGGCATACACTTGAAAAACTGGAAGTCCTCGTGACTTCCATTGTCTGAATTTTGGACGTATGACCGTATTTGTTTGGACTTAATTTACACCTGGACGTCCCTAAATAGAAGCCCTGGTTCTGGTCTAATGTGTATTACAATGTCTAGTTTGCTTCTATCATGTTTGTACCTGTGTGTTTAAGGTTTTACAAGGCAGTGCAGATGGTATAGCTATAAGCAGTGATACCAGACATAAAACTGTTGTTGTGAAGATGTTGAAAGATGATGCTACACCAAGTGAAAAGACTCTGTTTTTAGAAGAAATTGCACCCTACAGGTAATCATTGAGAACACTAAAAGTCCCAATGCATACTTATATAATGCTAGATATTCCTTTATTAATTTCTGAATAAATGAGTAGGAGCCATGATAGTTTCTATACTATGTAAAGTGATGTTGTTGGGCCATGGTAGTTTCTATACTATGTAAGGTGATGTTGTTGGGCCATGGTAGTTTCTATACTATCTAAGGTGATGTTGTTGGGCTATGGTAGTTTCTATACTATGTAAGGTGATGTTGTTGGGCCATGGTAGTTTCTATACTATGTAAGGTGATGTTGTTGGGC
>ENA-OREC01001980-OREC01001980.1-marine-metagenome-genome-assembly--contig:-NODE-1980-length-10914-cov-12.808250_pt1 | contig 10914 bp, 10 predicted proteins | sample MGYA00248626_ERZ508543 | MGnify/ENA primary metagenome ERZ508543 (study PRJEB26211, sample SAMN05518279) | marine metagenome | isolation source: Puget Sound, Washington, USA | host: Bankia setacea... | reverse complement strand
AGAAGTGGAAGAAGAAGAAGAAGTGGAAGAAGAAGAACAAGTGGAAGAAGAAGAAGAAGAAGCAGAAGTGGAAGAAGAAGAAGAAGTGGGAGAAGAAGAAGAAGTGGAAGAAGAAGTGGAAGAAGAAGAAGAAGTGGAAGAAGAAGAAGAAGTGGAAGAAGAAGTGGAAGAAGAAGAAGAAGTGGAAGAAGGAGAAGAAGAAGAAGAAGACGAAGAATATAAGCCCGTAGATAAGTAAGACTGGATACGCCCCTGTACATGGAACCAATGTGGTATACGTTAGATCAATGCGCCTTATGCCAACCAATACGCGTACGTGTCTCCTACATGTATATAAATAAGTCTACTATATCCACCAGAGTCCATGTGTGTATAGCGAACTAATTACATGTGTAATATTTATTGACATAATTAGCAGATGTTTTATCTTTGGTACTCTCAGAGACATTCTTGCAGTTACTACATTGTCTTGTTTTGTGATGCCACTATTTAAATGCTGGACGGTTCTATCTGTTTATTTGATTCTATAGCACTTACTCCAATCTGGCTTCAATTATTATATATTCACAGTTATTTCTTTGACATGTTCTATGTGTACAAAATACACCTGCATGTAATCTAGTTGCGTTTATTAGCTAGCGAGGGTTTATCAATTATGATATATGCATACATTTTTAGACTCGGAGAACGAATTGTAGAAGTCGAGTTGAGCATTTCTCTTTGTGTAAGTGAATCTTATCTGGTACATGTCTAACAAATAGTGTGTGGTTTTAGAGTTCCAAAGACTAGTTCAGCAGTTGTATTTCAAACTAGTGAGCTGAAGGAAGCGGGTGGCTTAACGATAGTTTAACATTTATGAAACGTTGATAGTGTAAACAGTGTATGAAGATAATTACTTCTACAACACCTTTCAGTGTACAAACCAATCATTTATTTCACATCTGGCTTCTTTTGCCTCCCCTCGTTTCTCCACTTTCACACGGATAACAAACAACAGCAGAACAGGTTACATATAAAGACCTACATGTACTTTTATTATATATGCACATGATGTCCGGCACTGATGATTACAGTGTTGATACTTTTCACCTTGTCCAGCAATTAGTTCAAAGCATTGACCTGTCGACCTGACCCAATGTGATCAATACGGTGGCCATAATCAATGGACAAGCTTTACACTGGTCTCTGATCAACGGTCAAGTATAGGCTCAATATTCACAAATATTTCACGTTTATAATAAGGGGATCTGAGATGGATTATGTCGGACAGCACATTGCGTGGTACCCGTTTCTGGAGATTAGGACCCTACCACAGAGCCCCTATGCAGTTTTCTCAACTCAACTAGTCACCGTATATAGAGTGTTCAATTCACAAATGTATGAAATAAACCAAACACAATTTAACTACATGTACGAGTATACTAGCTTAACGATATAATATATATAGAAGACAAACATAATTTCCACTTGATCGTCGGGTATCGACACATGCGATATAAAAGTCACGCCATAAACAATTTGGTTTTGACGATATTTAACGAGGGAGCTTATTTGACATTTAAGTCAATCTTCCATAAGGCCCTCAATTTATTTTAGTTCTATTTTGACATCACGTTCGAATCCATTCCTGGAACCAACCAGTACTAAGCAATAAGGGTAAAGCTTCTTGCTCAAGGAAACAACGGAGGCCTTTTGACGGTGCACAATAAGGTGGTCTCTTTCTTCTAATACAATTCCTTCCAAATTCATTTATCAGATGTCATAGGTTTTAATTTCATGCAATGTTTCAAGTGCGTCCAATCATTTACGCGTTACTGTAAGAATGGATCACACGTGACTGAGTAGTTATTTATTATTAGCTAGCTGAAGACTACCGTACTATGACTGAGTCTCACAACGAGCACCACTAGTTAATTGATTAGCAAGAACAATCAACAGAGTCATGTACATGTATACATTCACACCTGGTAGTCATAGCAACGTTGGGTTCATTTCTCAGTACTCCTATGAATCAACCATTATATGCTACGGTGAAGTCCCCTTTAACCGGACAGTAGTGATGCCATATTAACGCATCGGTATATTTAATTGAACATGTTTAGTGCTAGCTTCAATAAGCAAGCAAACGGAAAGAAAGGTACATTAGCCAAAACATTTGAAGGGTTAGAATGTTTCATACCCGTTTGTCAGTTCAGTAGTGTGTGCAAGAATGTTTCCTACTGTATAAAGAAATCCTACTGAAATCTTGTTTAGAAACATATGCATACTATTTGATACCATGGCGTCTTTTAAACAGTTGTCCTGGCCTGAGGGTAGCGATTTTTATGGCATTGTATTACTTCAAAAGTGTGTGTGTGCGTGCGTGTGTGTGTGTTTGCTGTAAATCTAACATGCACATGTTTCCCCTCTACATACTCTTTGTTTCCATTACCTGCCCTTTTTGCCGCGTCTAAACTTATCATATTATACAACGAATAGGCACATATCTTTAAAGTGCATGCTTATTTGCTCATGTTTGTAAACTTAATGTAAAACAAATGTACAATGGAGTCTTAATTCACTTTATCAGTTTGATTTCTTTTCTTTTTGTAAATCGAACCTCGATAAAGGAACAATCGCGTGGTTATATCATTCGATTCAAATCAATGTCAACGATGATATCCATGCATAATAACGAGGTTTGACTGTAACGTGCGACAAGATATCGTCACTGATCATTCTTTTCTTCAACAGGTGTGTACCTACTAACTTCAACATGAACTGTGGCAAATTTATATTGACCATAGAGGATCGAATCCCTGGAACTTGAACTTAAATATATAGCTGTTCCCCATAAATCAATATTATATAAACACACGTTATTGTATAACATCAATCAAACACCAAATTCACTTTAACAAAAAAGTCTATGACGTACTCTATTCCTATTCCATACACGTATTAACTAAGAGTAGAGTCCGTCAGCGCCCAAAAATATTGTTTTAAGAGTGAAAATAGTGTTTGATTGGTTTTATGCAATAATTTGTATATAATTATAATTTAAGGGGAACACCTTTCTAAGCTCAAGTACCAGTGTATGGAATGAACTGTACTGGCAAGATTAAGAAGACCTAGCAATCGATCATATAGTGGTGATATTTTCGGTTGGTTGATTTCAGCGTATAGGGTTTTCATTGTATATATTTAGTGTGCTTGGTGCAAGGTCTTTGGACTAACCACGTGTGATTGATTTTACTTGTCTGCGCTGGTTCCCATTAGCCGAGACGTTAATTGTGTTACCATGTGCGTAAACAAGTGTGCCTTCCTGGACTTGGGGAATAGGCAAAACTCATTGGACATGGCTGGTAGCAATGTGGAGAAATGATGCATCGACCGACCGTGGCAGAAAGAAATATATACCGGAGGATACACAATCGGAAGAAAGGAAAAGAAACACGAATGTAATGAAATGAAAGAAAGTCAGAGCACGTGCATTTAGAACATAATTAGATGTGTATGTTCGTAAGTCAAAAGTAGTTTATACAAAGTTCTTATAACTGAAAACGGTTAAACATAATTACCATACAACCAAGCTTATACAATATGATGTTAAATGACAGAGTTATCTCATTATAAATGTGATATTCAGCACCTCACTGTTTCCAGGTCGGCCTTCATACAGCATGACGGTGGAAGTCTTTATAATTATCGATAACTCTGCACGTGGTTTCTACGAACAGAAACAAACAACTGAACATGTATACCATGTAATGAAATATGATTTTAAATGACAGAGTTATCTCATTCTAAGTGTGATATTCAGCACCTCACTGTTTCCAGGTCGGCCTTCATACAGCATGACGGTGGAAGTCTTTATAATCATCAATAACTCTGCACGTGGTTTCTACGATAATATGTTGCTATAAATGATACAACTGTCAACATTAGGCCAAGGAAACTACATAAAGTGAACAATAGAACATTTAAACATTATCATTTTATAACGGTGATCGCATGTGCCCTGAATACTACAAATTACAATCGTTTACTACAAACTCTATTAACTGCATACTTGTCCATAAATATGATAAAAATAGAAACAAAAAACTGCACATGTATACCAAGTAATGAAATATGATGTTAAAAGACAGAGTTATCTCATTCTAAGTGTGATATTCAGCACCTCACTGTTTCCAGGTCGGCCTTCATACAGCATGACGGTGGAAGTCTTTATAATCATCAATAACTCTGTCTGTAATTTATATTTTAGATCTGCGCTGAATTCAGAATACAAATATCCAATAACTGTATCCATTTTTAGACAGAACTCGTTTTTTTAATGTGACGTTATCTCAACACAACAATATATTTATATGAGCAAATAAATGAGAAAGAAAATGATTATGAATCGACTTATTGTACTGTATGTTAAACATTGGTGTATCCAAAATAAAACAAACTGATATAAGTAACAATTCTCAATCGCAAACTTTCTTGACTATTTTAGATACCTATTCTTTCCGGAATTAACAAAACCGAAGTAAAGCACCTATAATGCCAAGTGATAAAAAGAACCTTGCACACTGTTTACCGATTCCTCCTCCAGCAGAAAATGACCACAAGAGAGACGCGCCTGGTTTTATACGAGCAGCGATACAATGACGGTTCTGTACCTGTGGAAACGTGCCAATACCCGAAGTCCCACTTCCCCCCTCCGCGCGCAAAATCCAGTCACAATAGATTGGATTTAGATTCAGTGAATACCCCTATCAAACCGTATCGACTCAGATTAGTTTATTTGATACGCCTTTGTTTGCAGTACATGTACTACTGCCATTGTTAATTGTTACAAAAAGTTCACCTCGAGTTGACCTTAGAACATTTGGCGATCAGCAGGGGCGTATCCAGCTATCTACACATTCCAGGGAGTGAAATTAAATGCGTAAAACAGGGTTGTTATTAACATATTTGATGACGGTTTTGTACAAATATATCCTAATAATCATTTTGTAAGCAGTTCAGGTTCGATATAGTGATGTTTAAAACATAAACTTGAAAACGCCTCGTCTATTTCGGATCACTTACTTAGTATATATCGGTTGCTGTTTATTGCTGAACATCTTACACGTTGGCAGTAGACTTTACCATTCTATGGAGTTCTTTTTCATAAACAACCAATATTAATCATACAAAAACGTTTGACCCTCCGGAACTTTAAATATGCACTTCTTTGATGAAATTTTTAACTAGAATCCAGCTGCTATATATACGTTGTCCTTTGTAATCAATCATATATGTGTACACAGGCTTGCAACTATCAATGTAAATAAGTGATCACAGCCAAAACTAAACTCAAATTCCAAAGTAAAAGGGAATACGTTATACAAAATGTATGTAAGAAATGAATGGCAAACTATTGCAATTCGGTCAAATGGGAACCTCGCGTTGGCTAGGCAACCTTTTAGAAATAAATGTCGCTTGAGAGAAAAAGAGCTAAATATATAGAAAATCTACTCTCATCTTTCATGAACAACAGATTTATCTTAATTTTTAAATGAAGATGATACGAGCGATATTATGAAAAAAATCGTCGTGGGATATATCAACTCATAGCGCTACATACAAACATTTCGTTGGTATCAGGGGAGACAACCTCTGACAGTTATACTTTGAGATCCTACTTTCACTTTCACTTCACCTTTGGTAAATTATTTGTGTTATCGCTATGTTAGTTTGTCACTGTTTGTTATATGAGTTCTAAGGAACTATTGATTGAAAGAATGTCACACGATTTGGTTTCTGAGCGAATTTCTTTTTAAGCATACGTTAAAAAACCCATTTGAGATGGAATCGCAGTATGTGTTATTGTTTTGAAAGGTACGGTAGCGTATTTTAAACAAATCGGAAATGACAAGATGGCGGTGAAAATTACGGGAACGATTTTGGCATCTCTTCTTTATGATAATTCAGCCTACAGCGGCGATCAGGTTTGACTTTAACACGTTTGTTGAATACGGTTTAACGTTTTGCATATTTTAAGTACATTTGCATGTTAACTCTGTATTAATTATTGCAGAAATAACCGTCGATGAGTCATTCTACATAATTTGTAGAAAAGTTTTGAGTTCAGTTGTTTCAGAAAACGCGTACTGTGAAATAAAGAAATACTCTATATCTTATTGCAGTTGACGATAATCACCAGAAGTAGAAAATAACAGTGTAACGTCACATTCAGATAAAAACTAGTATTTAACAAGTAATGATACAGTATTTTCAGTGTCAAATTGTTGATGTTCTTCTAGATATTGTATAAAATAGTGTGATGATTATCGGTTAGAGGTTATGCATTTACTTACATAACTGCAGATTTAATGTTTTAAATATATATATTTCAGTGTGGTTTTCTACTTGGAGAGGTGGTTAGGGATGTAAAAGACACCATTAGTGACTCACAGATCAACAATGTACAAGTCGAAACAAAAATATGTAAGTCGAAAATGAAGTAGTATGATACTTGTACTCAGCAACATATCAATTCACACCAGAAAGTTAGGCATACACTTGTTTACCTCATTTAATAGTGTACATTAATAGCAGTATTAGCACATATTAAGGAAGTATTCTGTGTCGATATAGCTGTAGACTGGAGCTTAATTCAGTACTACAATGTAGTTCTACAAGAAAATCCATCGCATTTTAGCTAAAAAAATGACACATCAAAAAAGATCACAAATGCATGGTTTTCGATGAAGAACTAAGTACATGATGTTCATCTGTGCTACATCAAATTGACATAATGTGTTTGTGAAATTTAAAATGACAGCATACCACTTTTTGCATAAAAGCTTAAATTTCTGATCTCTCCATAAATAAAAAGCCCTGCCGCTGATGTTCAGGATTCAATTTTGACTGATGAACTAAATATTGGTGCTGTATACTATATTCAACCCCTGAGTTTTGCATTGGCATTCAGATCAACACTTCTTGAAAACTAGTTTCAGTTTCAGCATATTTAACTAAGTTTACTTAGGTACTCAAGTTTATTTTTAGTCTAGGAGTTCAAAATCCACAACTTTAATATTTCACCACCTATTATTTCTTCATTCCTCAGATGTTTATGACAGTGTGCCTTGTCGCAAAGATCAAAGTTTTTACAACAGATGTGGTGAAGTAAATGCAGACAAATGTCAGACTTTGTTGAATGACAAAACTAGGGTAAGCTCCCTTGACTTGCAAGTTTCCGACGGTGATTTTCTATGTTTTTAATTTAAAGAATGGGTTAAGAAATCAATACTTCCAGCGAGAACTAAATCAGGAGAGTCAGTTTAGTAGTATGCTTAGTTTACAAAGGATGTGTTGATGACACACTTATAATTATGTAATGAAACTTAGCACAAGGGTAATTTGAGCTTTTAATTTTTTATCTCAATTTCATATTGTGTCCAGAATTGGATATGGATAGGGTGTCTAAATATTTCAGGTTTACCAATATTTTGAAAAGTGTGTATTTATTGAATTAATAGGTGTTAAAAATGTTTAGATAATGCCACAATAATCTCCGAGAAAATCTATCATTGTGATTTATGTTCCAAATTTTTTGTTCAACTCAGATTTTTTTGTCCCAGCCGACAAGCATTTTATATTTTTCACTATTCCTATGAACAACAAAAGTAACTCTTCAATATGAGCTAACAAGTGGAATTTTCGTACCCTTGCTGGGCTATCTGTATTTGAGTATAATTGTTTTATCAAAAATGAATTTGTTACAGAGTATAGTTGGATGGTACAGTTTTAGACGTAATTCTTCACTACGGCCATCCTATAGAGAGAGAATGATCCATGCCAGCTTAGTGAAGACTTTCTCCTTAGATAGTTCAACATGTACACTACTGCTGTGTTCAGAGAAGTCTAAAACTAACCAATCCACACATGTGTTTGACCACTGCTTTCTTCACCAACAAGACAGGTATGAAAAGTTACATTCACCCATTGTATCACGTTAATAAAAAAGTTAAATGTCATAAAAAAATTGTCAAAAATTATCTCCCTTTTCATAAGAAGCATCCAACAACTTATATATTGAGTTAAAAAGTACCACTGATGATTACCTTCATGTAGGTCATGGTTTATCACTTATCATTTTGATTTCAAACATTTGTGAACACAATTTTAAAAGGATAATGTATTACAAATTCAATTGTCAACTGCTACATTATGATTGTCATACGTTTGTTTTTTTGCGGTTTTTTTTCTAAATGGAAATAGTGTAAGACTAGTAATTTAAGACTTTTAATGTTAACTGAACAATATGCAATTAACTAATGAACAAATGTTTTGAAAATAACACTAAATGAAAAATAATTTATCTGTCTTTTATCAAATGTAATGTATATACTTATTGGGCCAGCAGTTCTTTTGTTATTAATAAAAAAGTAACACCATGTATAGATTCCTATCGATATTCTTAATCAGCTGGGGTTGCTATAAAGAGCATGTGTATAAGAGGCGTACGTTTGTATTACAGTGTGTTCCGTAAGTTTCCTGTAACCATTGTGAACCTTGGCGATACAACACACACTGAATATCTGTACTCAGCTAGTCATACTGTGTCCTCTAGTAGTGGCATCTTCAACACCATCATACAACAACAAGAGTAAGTAAACATGAGCATAAGTACAGTAACACTGCTAGTCTTAAAGTAACAATTTCATTCCAAATTAAGTAATATACTAAAAACATATTTTAAGAAATTTGCATACATATATTATAATAGAATGTTTGTTTGTCTTGACGATATTTGACGAGGGAGCTTATTTGACATAGTCAGTCTACCATAAGGCCCCCATAGATGGTATTTGTGCTACATGTATTTACTACTTGAGAATTTAAAAAGAGCCAGTACAATAAATGCTTCTCATGAAGATATCTCTATAACATATACGCAGCATTTGTCCAAAGGTTTGACCATTTTATTGGAGTTACCTTGTAAGTTTCTTGATTCATTGTGGTTTTTGTTGTGTCAAAAGTTACTTTGATGATACAACTTATTTGTACAGAGTTTTACTTTCATGAATGTCTACATTTTTTCCCTCTGCTCATTATCACAAACTATATAAAAAAATGTTTTTGTCTCAGGAGCAGTTTCTTAAACGCCAAAGGAGAGATGGAAGTACGGCAAATTCAGTCTTTAAACCAAGCCATAGGAAAACAGCTTGAGGTGAGTGTTTGTCCATATGTTAACAGAAAGTGTTTGTTCTAATTTTGTGGTACTTTTTTGCAAATTTTAAAAGTTGCCACAAATGAAACAACTACCTTGCATTTAATCTTATATATAAGGATAGAACAATGACCAACAATTGATCAGTCGCAATTTTCCCATTAAGTTCAGTCTTATCATTTGACATGTATATTGATTTTGTTATGACTAAGTATATTTTAATTGTACATGTGTTCATGTGTGTTAAATTGAATTCATTATTTGACAGCGACATGATGGTCTATTATGTTACACAAGTGTTAAATCAAGGTATTAACATTAAAACGATGTGTCCTTTCTACATACTCAAATATAGAAACACAACTTTACATTTAGTGTATGTCTATCTATGCATGTGGGCCAAGATATAAACTGTCATTAAAAATCATGTCTGTTAAATTGTTGGGCAGTGTTCTTATTATTTTCAAGCACTATCCAAGTACGTATTTTTTTACTGCAAATTTATCCTCAAAATTAGAATCACAACATTTAAAAGTGTTACATAAAATATATAAAGGATATTATGTGAGTTTACATGGCAAGCTTAATGAGATTTTGATAAAAGTTATTGAAAATGCTAACAAATATTATTTTATCTTGGAAGAATAAATGGATAAAATAACAAAACAAACCTAAAATATTATTATGTCATATTGCAATACACTGTATAAGGCAAACGATATCATTTGTAACGTAGCATTACAATGGTCTAATAAACAGTAGGTTTTAATACTGAGACTAAGTTACATTAAATTCAGCTATTAGGTACCATAAATAATTTGTTTTGATACATGTACTATTGATTATTATTGATATTGCATGAGAACATTGAACAGACATTGGACAGACACTCGTGAATGATTACAGTTTGCTGAATTTTGAAATAGGTGAATTAGATTGTCATGTTATTACAACAGAGTATAGAACACGTGTCCATTGTATTCACATGTTACACATCTTTTTTAATACATTGGTCCATGTAATTTATTCTGTGGTTTCAAGTCAATATTCGTATTCCCTTCTAACTGGTAATTTTTAGAGATTTTTACCATCAAGGCGTAGGTTTTTACATTTACTATATTGTGTGTGGTGTTGTTTTAGCGTATATCTCAAAGCCTCATAGACAGTGAAGTGAAAGTGAGCAGTTTAGAGCAAGAGGTGGCTGCACTGAGGGAGAAGGCGAGAAGAAAAGAACTAGATCAGAATGGACAACATAAGCACAAGGAAACTAGTATACCAGGTAGGCTGTTAACAGGGCATGAACTTTCCACTCATACTTACATCTTAAAGGTTGTGATTCTAATTCTAAGGTACAATTTTCTCAAATTTTGAAAGTTGCTACAAATGAAAAAATAAGTCAGTATATCAAATGATAAGGCTGAACTTTATGAGAAAATCATGTCTGTTAAATTGTTGGTCATTGAATGATAGATTTTAAGCTCTATCCAAGTGCATATTCTGTAATGCAAGGTAGTTGTTTCATTTGTAGCAACTTTCAAACTTTGAACATTCTACCCCGAAATTAGAATCACAACCTTTAACCAGTAGTTTGGAATGCAGGATGAGTGGATATTTGACATCTATGTTATTTTCTTATTTTACCATTCCTCATGAATCATGATAAGCCAGACAAGTAATGTTATTTTCTTATTTTACCATTCCTCATGAATCATGATAAG
>ENA-OREC01001979-OREC01001979.1-marine-metagenome-genome-assembly--contig:-NODE-1979-length-10916-cov-16.160993_pt1 | contig 10916 bp, 3 predicted proteins | sample MGYA00248626_ERZ508543 | MGnify/ENA primary metagenome ERZ508543 (study PRJEB26211, sample SAMN05518279) | marine metagenome | isolation source: Puget Sound, Washington, USA | host: Bankia setacea... | reverse complement strand
ACTTTTGAAACTTGCCATATTTTGCAAAAATATTATGTTATTATTTAAATAATGTTAGCTTGTTAGACTTATGTCTTTTTTTTTCGCAATGATTTTTGATTTTTCTCTCTCATCCTCCATTACCAGTCAACTCCATTCAATTATTACTGTAATTTTATTACATCATGGAGTTGTATGACCATTTCGAGGGCTGGGTGCAAAACTATTGTAACTCCTTCACAAATGTGAAGAAGTGGCAGTGGTTTTGCACCAAGCCATCGATTTATAATTTGACATTTTGTATTATTTTGTTTTTACATATTATTTGCCATTTTGTATTATTTTGTATGTATGTACTGTTTTATGTTGTCACATGCCCATATGGGCCCTGACTTATTCAAATAAACCTTGAAACCTACGCAGTGACCTCCCTTGACAAGCAGAAGCTGCAAGGAACGACAACTCTGCATGTGAGATTGTATGAATGCAAGAAAGCTTTTCAAGAATATCCTATTTAGGAGTCCAGAGGATGGTGTGAGTTTAAAAGTCGACTCGTTTAGCCGCTGCCATTCCTTGTGATAGTTTGTACTTGTGTATGAAAAACAACTGTATGTGTGTATTTTGTAAAAAAAAATGGGAATAAAATCAGTTTAATCTTACTAGAGGATAGTGCACTAGTGTAAGGCCAAAGTAGAGTAAAACGTGTTGTATCACAATACTACAAGCATGAACTTGAAACGTAATAAAATTAATGTACAAAAAGGTGAACGAACACTTATATCCAGAGACAGTTTATTTTTAATTGAGTTTGTGTCGAAGATTTAAAACGGCCCAAAATGTACTAAGGGAGGTAAGCACTGTGTCGAGTTTGAGAAAAAAAGAGATCTCGTACCGGGCACCGTCATTTAGTTCTAACCAACATGGCAGCCTCTATGAAAACGTAAAGTTTACGATTATTGTTTGTTTTTCTATGCGACATTAAGATCTATCCAGGTCTGGCAAATTCTCACGATGAACGGAGACAGGGACTTAGACTATTTGGATTTTGGAGATGACAGTGACAACGAACAGGTTGATAGGTAGGATGACATTTAAGCCAACTAGTTTATGTAACCTGGTAGTTCTTCATAGAAAACGATGCACTTATGCACTGATAATTGTTGATGTGTCAAATGCAAGGTTCTTCATTTTTACGTTAAAAACGTAGCATAACCAGTTGAATGGTGAAACCAGAATAATGCAAAATCTGTACAAATAAAGCACTTCCAAAACACTTACCGTTTCCGGGTTTATCCCCTGAACACAAACGGTTACTCCGTATTTGATTCTTTTTTTGGTATCAACTTGGAATACCTCGATAAGCATGGTTAGTGTGTATAGACTATTTAAAGTGACATGACAACTTCCCCGCAGACTACGATTATCGATCTAAAGATTATATTTGGCTGTATGAACAGTGACAGATAAGGTGCATCTCGTGTATTGTTGATTGATGACACTTGTCCGACCAAAAAAGGCACTAGCCAACGGATGGATTTCTGCTCATTGGTCACTTGTCCGACCTTGCAAGTCACTTGTCCCGGAAGTCGGGCTGTCTGATTTGTCGAGCCCTGCAACCATGTGTGTTCTTTGGCAGGAAAACGTGATAAATGGGTTTCAGAATGCTGAGCGTGGCACACGGCAACTCATATGGGTAAACCAAATACAGTCCACACTCTTTGAACACACTAAACAAAGGCCTAGCAAAACAAATAACCTATAAAAATCCTTTTAAACTTTAACTACGTTGCAAAAGGAATATTTTGGTCGTGGGGAAGACAACGGATGGTCATAGTTACCGAAAAATGACTACTTCTGTTGCATACACACCTCGTAAAAACGAGTGATATCAACAGATAAATGTTTTATTTACCAAATGCATGAGTTGAGGCTATCTGTGCATTTTGTTCGACATATATTGCAAATTTGACATTGACAAGTCTTTGGTTAAACTCGTTAATAAATATACACTTTTAAGGTTTTGAGTATTGTTTATGTATTCCTAGAATATCAGAACATACAGAACAACTTTTGTGTTGGAATATAATCAGAAGCTTTGAAAAATGGTCAAATGTACAACTTTGTCCAGAGTTATATATAATTTCTTAGATCTCATAATACATTTTGTGCTTGTAATGTTCAACTTGTTTTATTTTATTAGTTCAGATGATGAGATAGATATACTTCTACATGGAACACCTGAGCAGAAGAGAAAGTTACAGAATCCATCTTCCATGGGCAAGGAAGCTTTATCAAGTGAGGATGAATTTGAGAAGGAGATGAATGCAGAATTAAATGGCCGCGTGAAGGAGCTAGAGAGAAGGCGAGGCTCTGTTTCAGGTAGACATTTTTCAAGGATTTTATCACAAGAACACAAATCTATGGCAATTGATATCTGTCCATTCAGATTAACATACTTAAATCTAAAGTTAAAAACGAAAGTGGGATCTGGTACTTTTACCCGTATTAGGTATTTCAGAATAGCCATGTGAATTTATTGTGCATCACGTTATGTTACAAATCTATGAATAAAAGCAGTTTCTTATTATTGTAAACTAAGTTTTGGTTTTGATAATACATAAAGTGGGGACTAATTTGACATTTCAAGTCGATCTTCCATATAGCCCTCAATGTATTTTAGTTTGATTGATAGTCACACTGGAATCTGTTCCTGGAACCAACCAGTACTAAGCAATGAGGGTTGTTTCTTGTTTAAGTTTGAACTCACCACTGACAGCTTACAAATCAGACGCGCTACCCACTGCCACCCTTGTAAACTACTTCTATATGAGACTCCTTTTTACTAAAAACATCTATTGAAAAATATAACTAGTATAGAAACAGGAAAAGTCTACTGTATAACTACGCCGTATCTCAAATTTTCCTAATATTTACAGAGACTGGATGCTCGAGTAGTTCAGTAATGGATTTGGATGAAGAAGAACCAGTCAAGTTTTATGATGATGTGTACTTTGACTCTGATGAGGAGGAAATGGTTACTTCAGGTTAGTGTCTCATACCAACTATCTTACTTGGATTTTGACCATAATTTTGTAGAGATTATCTATTGGTCGAAATCAAAAGAAGATAGTGAATTGAAACCATGTGACAGTTGTAAAGATGCCTTAGGATTTGACAATTACAATGTAGTATGTTCATTGTTGGTAACCCTGTTCACTCAATAGTTTATAGGTTAATTTCTCTGCTCCCAAATGGATAATATATAAATGCTTGGGTGCAATTTATAATACAAATAAAGAACATTCACCTACATTTAAACCAGCCTCGCATTTAGGTACAGTGTTTGAATTGATCACTTATCTTGTAGGAGATGCAGCCAAATCAGAAAGAAATAAGCATCAATTAACAAACGATGATCTACTTTATGACCCTGATGCTGACCAGAATGATGAGAAATGGGTTCAAAGTAAGAGACAAGCATATCAACCAAAAGCAGGACAGAAGAAAAGGAAACCTCAGAACAGTGATGCTGTATTAGACTGCCCAGCTTGTATGACAACATTGTGTTTAGACTGTCAGAGGTAAACAATATTTGGGTTTAAACAGTTCTTACTTTAAATAAGTCCACTTCCATACTGGCTTAGACTGTAATATGACTTTTTGGTGATTTAAATGCTAAAGTAATGGCTCTGTGACTGTAAAATGGGAAATGTTCATGTATAGAACGTCATGAATCAATGCTTTCTAGTGACTGAACCATGTCTTAAAATTTTGAATTATTTACCTATTTATGACAAAACCAAATTCATAAAATACAATGTATGTTCCCAAGAATTTCGTGTTGCTTGTGCTAACTAAACACTTTGTAAATGCTTAAACGTCATGTGTAGTATTGTTTCCTTTCTTGTAAAACTCTACATGCATTTCTTTTATTTTTTTTCAGGCATGATAAGTATGAAAATCAGTATCGTGCCATGTTTGTATCTCATTGTAAAGTTGACACATCTGAACTGCTCAAATATCCCAAACAGACTAGTAAACGATCTCAAAAACGCAAGAAAGGTGAAAATTCAGACAAAGTTAGTGATGTAAACAATGAGGACAGATTTCATCCAGTCAAATGTGATGAGTGTAATACAGTAGTGGCAGTGTATGACGATGATGAAGTGTACCATTTCTTTAATGTGTTAGCAAGCTACTGATGAACTGCTACAGAAACATACCGGATATTCAACAGTATAACACCAGCGAAAGAAAATGAGCTGGGCTAATCTGCTCTTGTGAATCTTTAGGCCAAGATAGATTTGTTTCAGTTTACTTTGCATCGAGTTAAACTGTAGTGTAAAAAGACAAGTGGTGGATTTCATTGATCAACCTCGACGTGTGAATTTTATAAATGAACTGTTGATTGGTTGACCGAGATGGTCGATATTTGATAATTTACTGACCACCACCTGTTGATTGTTTCTATACGTTACAACAATGTGGAAAAAGAACTTCAGTATGAAATAAATACACATTTAAGATATATACAAAACCATGTACTCCTTGTCATTTATCTCTGAATAGGACACAAAAATTGCCCTGACAAGTGGTTATGGATGCAAGTAGTTGAAATTTTGAAATAACTGTGAAGTATTGTTCATGTGGCATTTTTTTTATAATGCGGGACAAATATATATTAGTACTTTTTGTGTCCTGCTGAGATACCATCGGTGTCAACTGTTTATCTGGAACAACACTATAACATTGAATACATTTATAATAGAGGTTGCCATTATACTGTGGTTTTATATTGTAATCACCTGGGCCCCATTTCATAAAGATTCTATAGTTGCACTATTCTAGTATCGTAAATTGGTGATTTCCGATAAATGTTAAGACCGTTTCATGAACGTCCTCATAACTAAGCTACAGTTATGATTAGTGCAGTGGAGAGAAAAGGTAGGACCATAGGATTAAAGTATATGGCATGACACTCTGTGCACCTGTTATAACCACACAACACGGCCGCCAAAACAAGAAAGCGTATCAGGTTAATATTTACCAATAGTCAAAACATGTATATATGTGACATTTCACTGTTTATTACAGTATTTAACACCCTTTGAACACATGTTTATCATTTCTAATATTTTAACAGTCACATAAGGCGGTAGTAATGACATTTACAATGTTGTAAGTAGTTAAGCGAGGTGAAGAGCTCTTGTAGATTTACGTGAGATATTTGCAATGTATTAGTCAAGAGAACGTTCATGAAACGGTAAAACTAAGTTACGCTAGCAGAAGTGATGAGTTACGGTTATATTGTACATAAGCTATGTTTATGAAACGGGCCCCTGATAATCTGAATAAGAACAGGTCAAGTTTTGTTATGAAAATATGTTTATTTACAGTTTGTACAAATTCTATTACAAACACATGTTTATTTACAATGCATTAAGGGTTGACTATGATCATTATTTATCAGAATAAAGCATCAACGTGTGACATTGTTAACTTGTATGATATTGGCCAAAAACTACATCATGGAACATAGTATAGAACTCATATGTTACTTTGACTTATCCTTGTATGCAGAGAACTGTTAATTACACTTTTAACACTTTTGTATCAAAACTTGTTTATACACATGATTCCGTAACATTTATGTTGTATTACTATTGCACAGTCAATGATTGAAACCATATCAACATGTTGAAAATTACAAATCAAGGAATGAATGTGATAGGAGTTTTAAGTGCTATTGATTAAAGGAGCAGATAGAACCATTTTGCAATCACCTCAAACAAATAAGACTGCATATGGGATCCATTAAGATTCACAACTTGTAGCAACTTAACATGGAGTATGTTTAATATTATTTCCGACAGATACAGCATATTAGTCTGAGACCCACGATTGCAGTCAATTAAACAAACACTGTTGGCCTTATTTCCTTAATTGGTACTTGTTGGTCTTCTAGAGCTCAAGTGTCATCATTTCACTTCTACTGAGCCATTAGGTTGTTTTCCACTGATAGCTGTAGTTGGACTGACCACAGGGACCACAGAGGTAGAAGCTGATGGTTTAGGTTTGATAACTTTACTGAGGATCCAGTAGTAACACTCGTCCTCATACATACCATCTAATGGAGATATGTCATCTATCTCATACCTGTAATACAACAAATATCTATATTAAAGGCTTTACAAGTTGGGAAAGAGACTGTTTGGGGAGGAGAGGATTTTTTTATACAAAAAACAACAAGGAAAAGAGAACAAAATCCTGCTGAAATTCCAGGACTTTAAATACATTTTCCAATGTGTAAGTAGAGTTAACCATTGTCATCATAGTGAAACAAACAACACCATTTTAGTTTTAGTTTGTTATACTACTGTTTTTGCCACTACATATATTTCAAATTAATAACACATACATTAAATGGCTTGAATAATCTTTTAAAGCTTAACCTTGATCCAATACCTTATGATCAACAAGACAGCGAATTGACATTATAAAGACAGGCAAACAAAGTTAAGTCTTCACTAGAAACATGTGTAAGTAGACTTTAAAGAGTTGAATCGGAAAAATAGTTTTAACCTTTTTTAGTCATACTTTATTGAATTGGACTAAACAGAGAGGCTGAAAATGAAAGATTATAAGGTAAAATTCAGTTATAACTACAGTTGTTTTAATGTAAATGTGTTGTTGAAAAGGTTTAACTATATTCATTTGCTTATTTATGCACTTATAGAATTTGAAGAAATCACACTAAAATCATACTTTAAAGCTTCTTGGAAGAACTTTGCTGCATCATCATTGTGTTTGAAGGTGGTTAGCATCACTTTCACCATATCCGTCCTGCAAGTACACATTGTCACAACATGTAATCAATGTTGAAAGTGAGTACTCCATTTTAGTTGCTGTTTAAGCTAATACTTTCATTGAATAAGTATTGACAATGTACAAGTATGCTTATTTCACTGGTTCAACCACAAATGCAGTGGTAGATCAACAGAGATCCTACAGGATATCACTACTTGAGAAAGCCTCAGAATCAACGAGTTAACATTGTGCAAGGTTGGAGCCGCTCTGAGAGTTTTTCATGATAAAAATCTCCAACCAGTGCAGCTCCACAACCAAACACTTTAATTTTGCGCAGTGATTAGTCATCATTGGCATCTTCAGTCACAACAACAACAAAGCCACCTTCAGACATTTCATAAATACACAAGCCAGACTTGTGGATTCAATGTGTATTTTAACTTGAGCTGACTATATAATATGTACACAAATATTTGATTGAAGTAACTTAGCAATCCACAAAATAGTCATAAGCTAGATTTTAAGCACACTTACTTGTAGGCCAATAACTCTAAGATCTGCATGAGGAATTTCCCAAGTCCTTTTCTTCTAACTGCTTCTGACAACTGAATCTCATAGCTGAAATACAGGATACCATGAACTCTATAAGTGGGTAAAAAATCAATCTATCCTACATCAGGTTCAACATTGAAACTTATATATAAAAGGTTTTAACTTTCAGCGACACATGCTAAATTCTAAAATTAGTATACATAAAAAGGGATAATTATGAGCAGACTGTAGAAAATTCCAAAATATGTGATCTTGCAGTTAATATCTTTGCATGGACTGAAAGAATATGCAATTATTACCAGTACACAACTTCCTCGTCCAATTCTATGTCAAATCTGAAATGTACGAAGGCTACAGGTAGGTTTTCTTCATTTCGTGCAATAAGATACCAGGCTCTGTCCTCTGTCATCTCTTCTCGCTTCTCACGATCTTTCCAACCCCAACTGCTGGCTTCATACCTTCAACAGAGATGAAAACCTATGTCAACAGAGAAGAAAACCAGTTATTATGCAGATCTACATGTATTTTTATTTTTTTAGCATTCAACTTTTGTCGGTTCGGCGTGGTCATTCGTGTTTTCATCCCTGCCACAACGGCCAATGACCTCCGGCTTCAAAGGATTTCTATCCCAGATCTTATCCATTACATTTTTTCCCTATCTTAATTCTTCTGAAAGAGCCAGTATTTCCCTTTTTTATGTTGAGAGCTAAACAAGGGAACTACTGGTATCATTTTTTTAACGTTTTTGGTATGACGCGGTCCTTGAACCCGAGACCTACCGCACTTGAAGCCAGCACTCTACCACTAGGCTATCAAGGAGGCGGTAGATCTACATAAAGATATTCTGAAATGTTTAAAACATTTAACAAAATATGTTTTAATAAGTTTAATGTACTTTGTTTGGTTATAACAATAAAATAGGAAAGACAAAAAGTTTAAGCAGACCAATTAACATAACGCAGCACGGAGATCGCTCCACCCACTGACATTTGCCTGCTTTGTACAACTTAAGAAACTAGTGTATCCATGGCCACGTATATTTGTTTGCACGAGTCCAAATGCACCTTTCCATTGATTTAACCATTAGGCATATTTAAAACTGGGCGTTTCAGCATCATGTCAATTATAAATGCTCTTTAATGTGTTTTAACATTCAATGTAGCCTGACATAACCCTTGACTTTTCACACATGAGCACAAATCTTTCTTATTCTATATGCTTTGATCCCTACAATTTATCATGGCTAAAACCTGTGGTACAGAGATTCAACTTCAATGTAGACATTCCTCAACATGTTTATGACAATTCTGTTTCCCCAGTTAATACTTACAAAGCCTGCATGTTTTCTTTACACAGATGGAACACAAACTCTTTGCTGTCTTTATCCATTTCTGTGACTCTTATACATTCTATGGTCAAGGAAACACTGAAAACAACCATACAACCCCAATCAAACAACTGTTATTATAACTTTAAAGTTCCTTTAACTCTGTTACTGGTTGCTATAAAGAGTAACTACATGTACTTTTGAGATGGTACAACTTAGAGGAGTCAATACCACATTTAATAATTTAGCTGAAATATACAACCAAATAAGTTAGCAACAGTTCAAAAAATGTTTGAAAATAAAACGCATGGATGCCATAGTAAAAAAGTCAAATTATCATTGAATATTGTTTTCTTCTCCACTTTAACAATTTGGCTACCTTTAGCGACAAACGTTATCTTGAAAAATGTAATTGTATGATGCATGTATTACTCACCCGTTTCTCTTAAATGTTTTAAATGCTGCCAGTAGAGCCAACGGATCTTCAAGCTGTATACAAAGAAAGGATATATAACGTTACTACTGAAAAAACTAGCATGCAAAAAGTGTTAATGTCTATTTATTATGTTGGTCTTTGTCATATCTCTTAAACAAGTTAGAAATATATGAATGCTAATCAGTTATGGACATATTGATTTTAATATTAACTAGTTTATGGTTAACAAACTAGAAATGGTTTTTATATCTAAACATATTGCTTTATACTTCTAAAAAAGTAAAGATAATTCTACCTTACCAGAACTGAAGTGGGCTGTAGGTTAAAATAAGCTATTTATGTACATTTAAGTCCAAAAGCAATATGACCGTTTCTTTTGATAAATACCTTGTTTGCAGCATCAACTTTGGCTATTGAAACAGCTAGTTTGGCACTTTCCTGAAACATAAAACATAAATCCATAGTTTATGTTCGGGAAACCGGCTATGCATCTCAGCTAATAGCATGGTTTAAATTAGTTATTCATAGAAAACCATGCATCTGTGATAATTTTTGATGTGTCAAATGCAAGGTTCTTCACTTTTACGTTAAAAACACGTAGCAAGGCCAGTTAAATGTGAAACCAAAATAATGAAACATATGTACAAATTAAGCACTGCCAAACTCATTAAACTATTATTAAAACAAACTGTATCATAAATGATCACTTTGACCTTCTTAATCAGTAAACGACGGCATTAAATTGGATTGTTTACACTATGCAGCATGACTGTAGCCATTTTATTTTAAGATTTTTCATAAACTTGTATTAAAAACTTGTACAATGAATCGTTTAAAATATCATTAATATGAAATATAAGGCGCATATTTACTGTAAAGCTTGTGTTTTCTTTTTGTGCTAATGCAAAGTTTAAAGACATCGCCTGCATTGTTAACCATCATTATCACGTTTTCCACGTGCCGGTGCAGTTTTATTCTGTAAACAAAAGTTGCTCAATCATCTTTTAATTACACATGATCCCCGATTACGTAAGCATTGTAAATCGAGTGACCCGTTGACACCACCTCGGAGAAGATTAACTGGTGTCAAACTTGGCTAGGAAATACACAGGGAGTACGATTTTCACAGCTTGCCTTGTGTATACCGAGATCGTCTGCTGACATTTTCACACATTATACTGGAAAGATATTTGGGAGCCATGCGGACACCGCGTTATAATGGATTATGGAGTCCACGTTATTGGAAGTCGCAGTGTGTAAATGAATTTAAAGTATATTTAGCAGTGTATAAATGAATTTAAAGTATATTTAATATGTTTGTTGTATGTTATTGATGATAATAAAATTGGTTGATTGTTTAACTTTTTAATCATAAATGTGTGATTGTTTTGATTATCTTTCACAATGTTGTATTTATATTTTAGTTGTTGATAACTGTTGAAAATTGGTTTGTAAATAAGTTTTAATGTAAAATAAAGATTTAAAAAATGCAGCCCCGACAAATCTACTACTCGAAGCCCGTGGGCTACCAGAAAATCCAGCTGGGCAACCAAGATTTTAAATCAGTTGGCCGCCGGGCTACTGAAATGGGATATCAGTCTCACTAGCAGCGCATATACAATCTGTCAACACGCTTCCAATACACAGTTAGAAGCATCTTACACACACACATATTCCCACAAGCAGGATCAGATAAGGTGTTGTCAGTCACACGAGTTACGTGTCAGCGCACTGGTAGCAGTGCCCCAGATAAGAATTGATGTAATAGGGTATTTAACTACCTAATTTTAAATTAATAGAGTGAAATCGAAACTT
>ENA-OREC01001978-OREC01001978.1-marine-metagenome-genome-assembly--contig:-NODE-1978-length-10917-cov-11.328229_pt1 | contig 10917 bp, 5 predicted proteins | sample MGYA00248626_ERZ508543 | MGnify/ENA primary metagenome ERZ508543 (study PRJEB26211, sample SAMN05518279) | marine metagenome | isolation source: Puget Sound, Washington, USA | host: Bankia setacea... | reverse complement strand
TATCAACATAGGCTTGTACCATTATCAACATAGACTTGTACCATTATCAACATAGACTTGTACCATTATCAACATAGGCTTGTACCATTATCAACATAGACTTGTACCATTATCAACATAGACTTGTACCATTATCAACATAGACTTGTACCATTATCAACATAGACTTATACGGTTATCATTTACCATACACTTGTATCAGTAGAGATCAACATTAACATAATCTTAGTATTTTTGTAACTGTCTCTATACGTAAGATGGTAGACAATACAGTTACTTATAATCACAATAAACGGTTATAAATCTTATCTTAGAAACAAAACTGATTATGATAAGGTTATACTGTACAATTTAACGTATACTGGTATCCTAATGTTAACAGTTTTAAGACAAAGGAGCGGTACGTATCAAAGAGACACACAAGTCATATTTATTTTATTTATGTGTTTAAACTTCATAAATATCCATAAACTCCCTTGTATCAGTAGCTCCCATCGTCTCGGCCCTTTATTTCGCAGCCCCTAATTTTACTACTTGTCTAGTATTATGTACATGTCTCATTTTAGTGATTTTACCTTGGTTATACAGGTAAAAACTAATTAAAAACAAATGCACCGCCTTTGATCATTTTGCTCGAGTTACCCATTTAAACCCATTTAAACCCATTACGCAATATTTCTTAACTCGATTTCACCAGACGGTATAAACTTTACGACCAAAAGCCTTCAAAAACGTCCACTTTTAAAATCCCTCGAAGGGCCGGACCGATGTACTACAAGAGGAATCTAGCACCTTTCTTGGCGACCACACAAGCCATAAAACTCCATCACGGCTTCGACGACAACATGTGATACCCCTTAGGTCATTAGGCTTTTTGAAATGATTATTGCCTGTAATGTTTGTTTTTGTTGAAATGTACTAACATTGTGTTAAACTTCTCTTTAGTAGACGATGATGTGTTACGGTGTAAAACCTTGATTTATATTAGCGAAACTAAATGACTGTGTTGTAGTAAGGTGCTATAAAAGTGTTAAATGTGTTGTCAAAGTTGATGACATGGTAGGCGTCGTATCGATGTAATTCTGGCGGCTGTACAACCATGATTTACATTATTGTTCTTTTCTAGCAAATGTGTAATATTTCTGAGCATATAGTCAACGAATAAGTTACGAATATTATTTACTGATATTTATAAATGTGTTATATTTTACTTCGATGTCTCATAATCATTATTATTGGTCATTGCTCAGGAACATAGTGAAATTATAGTCAAAAAGTTTTTGAAAACAGTACAAATATGTTATGACATGTATTGAACAACGAGAGAAGCATGAGAAACAATTTAGAAAAGAAAAACTACATTTATATACCTCAGAGTGTAGAGAACTGGGGAAAATAATTCTAGGTAAAAACACAAAGAAATAAACACATGCGGAGCATAACAAAAATCTGAATTATTAAAATTTGAACAAAAACACCATATTCTTCTTTTATTTGTTGTAAATGTAGTTAAATTAGATTATTTTTTTTAAAAGTTAACTTTCTTTGTGTGTTTGTTTCGGTTAGACTATTGATATATGTTGTTATCAGCCTCGAGACCATGTTCGATTACCACGTGACAGGTGGTTAAAGTCTGGGTTTGTTACATCAAACGTGTAACGTCTGTTGATTACATGTCCAGTGTTACCAGCGTGTATACAAACCTCCAAATTCACATGCCAGATTCGAATAAAACGAAATTAAAACGTCAATGAAAGATGCTAAAATAAAAATAAAAACCGGGTATAAGAAGCCCAGACTGCGATCGACTTCAACCAAAATTTGCCAGACACTTTGACCCTTTATTTCTTGTCAAAAGGGGTCACGTCATCCCCAGTCAAGATGGCGTCTCCGTTCGACCATCTCAAGCCAGACAGCCCACCCCAATTTCGCCGGACGCTTCAGTAACATCAAAAACCTTTAACTGTCCGAACGCTTACATTAAACTCGTCATTAAAATCAATGGGTATGCTAGTTTGAAAATCTTATTACATGATGATCGGTTATAAAAATAGAGACGGGGACTCGGGTATTGGTCAGTCCTAAGATGATTTCATTGAGATTAAGGGGTTGTGATAGTTTGTCAAGATATGTGTTGATAAGATCTATAATTTTACAGCTTACTCCAGAGTCTCGATACCTTGGGCGTTTTTTCAACAGACTGAACGTCCGATAATGCCCGGTGAATCCGGCAAAGGTTTTGGGGTTTAGTGGACAGACTTGATCCCCACTGACGCCAACCGATTTTCGCCACGACGTGTAAAAACGGATTTTGTGTATTTTCTGTCGGTCTACTCCATTACGTACGGGCCAATGCACATCGTTGCAGTTATTCGATATTGGTGGCCGTGTCAATAGATATATAGCAAGGATAAATTGACCTGGCATTGGTGAAACTATTAGGTTTTAGGATGCATTCAATATTAAAAAATGCCAACCTGTAATAGATTGATAAATGTATATCGGTTGTATCTCATTGAAGAGTATATATAGATTAAATTAAAGTTAACACATACATAAAACAAGTTACTAATTGGTACAACGTAAAATATTATTTACAATAAGGTGTGTTAATCCATTAAGAACCTAACAAACAACTACAACAATCAACAGGACATCAGTATTGTAGATCCTTTTGATTATCATACATATAGTGTATATGCATTCTGTCTCACAGGCGGTCAACAACTCTCTCAGGTTGAAACACGATAGTTTTCGATAGACTAACGTACAAATGGCTTCCTCTATCGACTGGTATTCAACCATAACTAGGAAAAGTTGATGAAGAACATGAGTGCATCGTTGAATAGTTAAACTACTACATGAATATCTGAGCTAAAATACTCAAAGAATGTCAGATCAGATTCCCCGCTCTATACCAATAATTTGCTTACTTAATACCCTTTCAACTCTATAACGGACTGTCAATCTAATTATTTGCTTATTGTACTTAATGGGAATTAGAGATTTCTACTTTAAACGTCCATGGACTTAAAGGTGTCGTTGAACTGCTTAAAAAAGCCTCCTTAACTTTCTGATTTCTGTAATACTATTGACATATTACATGACCGTGCTTGTAGTGGACGTGGGGTCAAGAGGTTTAACACTTGGATTGAGTATCTTGACGACTTACTTAGTATCAGAAGAGGAAAGTAAATCGGACTAACGAAAATAAAGAACTGTAGTCAAATAAAAAGCTTCATTTTTTTTCAAATTTAAATCTAAATATGTGCTTTCATTTTTAGGAGAGAGCATACTTGTATTGCTATGGTTACATTTTCTGTTTTCTTTTTAACAAAAAATGTTACTCTCAATGTGGTTTTACTTCGATAAGCAGATGTTTAGTTTCCATGGCAACCGATGTCAAAAAATACGATTGTTTTCCCTCTTTACTTTTTTACTTCAAAGCATCCAAATGACACAGATTTAGAGGGTCCTATAATCCATCTGAGGCTTTAGGTGATCGACATGTTTAGAAATTGTTACAAATTATGCTTCCACTTTTGAAGACCCACTTGGTAGCTGTCGTGTGTTGCTTTTCTTTTTTTTTTATCACAAATGGTTCTTCGTTACTTATATATTGACCCATTGAACAGCTTTGTTTATTTGTGTTGTTTCTATCTCTTGGATACCCTTTAACAAGGACAATGAACCACTCCACTGTGTCACTGTTTGTGTGGCCTAAGTGAGAATTTAAATATGTTATGGTCATCGGGCATAATTCAGGTAACATTTTCACTTATCGGTGTAACATTTTTGCCGTCACGTTGACCCGCCAAAGTGACCACGGATCGCCTAAATCCAATTAAGCGTTCATTATTTAAGATATGTATAATTACCACACTATGACAAAGTATAAAACCCACCGCCGCCACGCACAGTCATGACGAGCGTGCCGCTATTTAGCTCATCTTTTCGCTTTTCAATGTTCATTCCGCTATTTGACATGTTTACGCCCTGACTCAACCACAAAGGAGCTAAATAAGTAAAATTAGTAAGACACATCTAAAAAATCTTAAAAATAACAAAGGACCACGCGTCAGACGAAATTATTATGTTTTCAGCAGACGATGATCTTCCGCAGACGACACAAATTCAGCAGACGACATTGATACCATGATAGCGGGGAGCCAATCCTTGTTTCCTGTATACCGGACGCTGAGGTGGGCCGATGGGTAGAAATACTTAGTTACTATGACAATAATTGGATGACAGAGGTTAAGAATGGTAAGTGCATTAGAGGTAAACCATAAATGGGTAGCTAGTAAAACGTAGATTTAGATGGTGATCAGCAGATTAAAACGTCGCCGGTGACCCTTCCCCAAAAAATGACCGGATGCGTCCGAGGGTAAAGTTATAGTTTGATTCAGTGTCATTAACGTTGGCTTTTGTTATATATAGATATAGCGAGAGAAACAATAAAACAGGAACAGTAATAACTACTTATCACAAACCAGAATAACTTACTTAGGTAAATAGAAAACTGTTTGTTTCCGCATACGACACACATTTACGTCTTAAAATACTTTTATTGAGAACAGTTTTGTTTTCTAGAACTGAACGACAACCATTTATCCAGGCGGTGCTGACAGGACGCCGACGTTAAACTGATATCAGTCTAAGTACATGTGTCTCAGAAAACGCTTCTTAACAATACGTCGCATTCACCGGTATGTGTAGGTCCGTCTCTGCCACATATACTTTCGTCCAAAATAAATAGTGTGTTCTGTTCTGTCATGATATGAAACTAAATAACAATGATCTGTGATTTGCGAGATTTAGGCGTGACCTTCCATTTGGTGATCCTCTGTATTCGAGAATGTTCATCTTTTCTCTTGTAAATCCAAAGATACTAGGTGATTGGTTAAAATTAAACGAGACATTCGAGTCGGTGTTCCTCTGTGATTTTTCATTCTTCTGAAACCAAAGGTGAAAGAGTTCTGAGATTAACATGTGACATGGCATTTGGTTATCCTTTGTTGTTATCGATTCCATTCAGGTAGCCAGGTCACCGTGTTTCTCGTGCCATAGATGGAAGGGGTGGTGCCAGAACGATAAAATGTCAATAACTTCCATCCCATCAACCATCCCCATGGACGTCATTGTAACTTAATTAAAGACTTACGTGTGTCATAAAAACGCAATAAAGATACGGGCGATTTGTAGAACTTCATAACAATATAACGGAGGATTTGCTAATGAGAAAGGACAGGTGCTCGGATTTGCAATTAAAGCATAACATTGAAAACGATATCCTGTCTTACGCGCAGATAAATTCCACGAAGAGTCTGACTTCAGCTTTGATTTGTTGACAAAATTACGATGTTTCCATAAAATAGAGATATTTGGTAGGAAATATGACGAGTACTTAATCACAAGGCGGGTTATTTTAAAACATGAACAGTAATCCGTCAAGTCATAAAGAAACTGATGAAACTCTACCTAATACTAACATTTCTCATATTTATTTGTATGATTCCAAATACGGTTAATTATACCCTTAATTACACCTTCAAAACTCGATTTCTGATATCTAGAGGATGATTTATTGTAACAGAAATACATCAGTTATTGCAAATAGTGCGGTTTCTAAGCAATGCTGGAATCGTAATAACGCCGTTACCATGGAAACAACCAGCTAGGCATTGTTCCACTGTCGTCTGCAGCGTCATGGTATTGATATCAGTCTCACTTTCGTGGACATTATCACAGATTGAAAAAAAGAACTTTCTTTCTTCAGAGAAGTTTCAGAGATTCAGCATCAACAGACGCTTTGTTGATTATCGCGAAAACAGGTGACCTTTCCAAAACCATCCCTTTTTTCTTCCCAACACGATGCAGCGTGTTATATTTCATGTGATGTTTTTACGATTTTTGTTCAGTTTTGACGTCCTCAAGGTAGTCTGTTTGTTTCTAGTTTGCGTTAGAATTTCAAAGATTCATATTTCCTCGAAAATTAACTGGACATAATAAATCACGCGCGATGAACGAGAAGTCCGTAAATTACTACCTAGGTTTTAAAAGCAAAAGATATCTTGAACTTTGGTTTATTTGTGATGAGTTATTGTTCGAAAACGCAAATGTTGTGCATTTCTGACTTATTCTTCGTTCGAAGCCGTTAACACGCGCGAATTCGAGACAACGCGGGATTTGAGTTTTGTCGTCTGCGTGTTTTAAGCGAGGTCTGCCGGTTCATTGTCAAAATGGCGGTGTAAAGCCTTAAATCATATCTTTTTTGCCGGAATTGTTTCACGTGATAGTGTGAGTGATGCTCCGGGCACATGATGTTATTTTCTAAAGTATACGTTTAATGGTTTTTATTTTTTTAATGTTATTTAAATTTATTTATATTTTTTTTGTATTCAAATAGATCCATTCCTCTGTTTACGTGTGCACTGGAACAGCATTAAAATACATCTACCAACAGGACGAAAACATGACACACTAAGTTCCCATATAAAACAACAAAACAACGAAGATATGGGACTCTCAAATGTTGTGTTAAATGTGTTTGTGACATTTGTACTTACACACGTATGTTAATAAAGCCACAATTATAAACTATATATTTCACACGTTTTGGTAATAATCTTTATGCTGGTATTTGGATGAAAACAGTTTCACACTTTCTATCTTATGTTTTCATTTATTTTCAAAACCCTTCAACACACTTTTCCCCGAAAGCTGCTATCAGGCATGTTGTATTTTCATGCTAAATATTTCACCGTACGAGTGGCACACAACTCGCTACATAATGCTTTGTTTTTAAACACCCACTTGCGTACTATAATAGACTTGTCAGACTAAAGTATAATGTCGTGAATAATTACCATGACAACCTAGTCTAATAGCTATCAACTTCCATCTAAACACCAATACATTGGCAATTACCGTTTTACCAGTATTATAAATGTTGTGACAATTGTCAAATGTTGGTGTGATTGTCAAATATTGGTGTGATTGTCAAATATTTCAGGTCTCTTATTCTACAGTTGTTGTTTAAATAGGAAATAATGATGCGATAATTGGTTCCCAGTAGTTCTAACGCCCAAGGAAACAGGCCTTTGTAATCCTGTGTTAAACGGGACACCAATCTTAAAATGACCTCTGAAGAATGGTCTCTCCATTTCCTTCATGGTTTATAGTAGAAACGCTGATAAACAGCTTGTATTCCCTAAAGTTGTTTTCGGTTAATCATGTTATGTTTACGTCCAAATACACAAACATTAACGATTTTCAAAACACATATACTTGTGTGTTTACCCCCAAAAATAAAATATGAAATAGAAATAATAGTACATGTATACACTTATTTGACAACGTTCTGGTTAACAAGAATCAATCTTCCACAAAGGGCCTCAAAATAAAAGAAAATAACGGGCTATTTTAAAGAAAAACTTTCACTTTATTTGAAGTCACACTATTAATCAGCAACTGTCAATGGAATACAGTTAACACACCGATGCCTTAAGTGCAATCCACCGTTCGCCTGTCTCTACTCTCTATGTTTTGACAGTTTTGTAGATCGCACTGCTTGGGTGCCAACCTTTTGTAATATATACGATTTCAACAAGTGCGTTTAGATCGTATCCACACTTCTACCAACACACACAGTACATACACAATACCATACTATAGATTTATAGCAGGTTTGGGTTGAACAAGAATACCTATGGCACGTTGGTATTGTCGAAAACTCTGTGGAAGGAAAGCTGTATCTGCCAAAGCCTTAATTGATAAACATGTCAAAACCTTCGACGTAAGTTTGGAGGAGTTTGTTAACATGTACTAGGTGTATCATACGGAAATGCATCAGGTCGGTTTGTTTGAGAATCGTAACTGTTACACATACTATTTTGAACTCGTATGTTTGATTTAAAAGTGTTGTAACATTGCGTTTGTTCGGCAGTATTTGCCCGTTTCGTTGATGTTTGTCATTTAGAACAATGTCAAGAAGAAAGTCAGTGTTTACCAATTTCTGGTCGGCCATTTTGTTTTGTTCCATGACAAGAAACAATAGCTGGAGCATTAACAGATTCTGAAACGCTAAGAACGGAAGATAGCTTCTAACGAGCGCCTATAAAACCTTGATTAACATCCTCCAAGTCATCGAGACGATTGCGTGCTTTATATCTCGTTCCCAAATCACCCGTGTTATATTATGAGAATTCGGGAGAAATCAAGCTACTTTTGTGAGACTCTTAACTTCGTTTTCGCCGTAAAAGTGGTTATTTTGTCTTCTGCTATAATAGTCATTTACCGCGTATTCGTCTGTCACGTTGGAACTCATCACACGCTCTGCACGCGATGCCGCGTCATTTTCAGGTAGCAGACGAGATGTCGATATCGTCTGATAATGGGCGATAGTTATAGCAGAAATCATTACAAGATAGAGTAATGGTGTACACACAAGAAGTGATACCAGCACATAAACGAGCCTTTTTTGTTTCTGCGTATTCATAGATATATACATAGATAGTTTGCTCCCGTTTAAATAATCTACGCTTGCGGATAACAAAACTTAAGTTGGAAACAAAATCTACATAAATGAACATACGTATATGTTCTATATGTTATGAGGTTTTGTTTGCGTCAGTTTATCATCAAACATCTTCCATGGTAAGACCTGTACATATAAACGTCCCTAACTTGAGTGGACTTTGTTTGACCATGCATTCTTTGATTCGTGTGCCATTTATAATCACGCCCTGTGAACAGATTGCCTCAAATCTTGTCAGAAAAACGCCATCTTCAAGATAAAAGTAATCAAATAGACAGAAATAAAAGTTCCGTAGTTATTTTTAACGCAAATTACTTCTGAAAAACTCATCCACCTTACACGAGAATGGCGAGGAAAAGGGTGGGAAATTACAGGTATTCTCGTCTGCTGTGTACGGAGATTATCTGGACGTTGCATGTCTTCTGCTACATGTAAGATGTGATGATGAAGTAATGCTTCATTTGAAAACGATAATGATTAGCTTTATGTTCCTTTTTCAACCAGCCCGATTTTGTTATGAAAGACAAGATTGTATTTCAAAATGTCTCCCACTTTTTAATCTTTATGCGTTTTTCATACTTTTACTTACAGTTTGTGAATGCAATTTGCATGTGTGGTCTTGGGGATCATAGCAAGCATGTAGGTATCTTTTATTTGACATTTAATTTGTTATTTTTAACTTTGTTGCTAACGTGTTACTTATTTTAAAGAATTTCATTTTTCTTTGAATTATGTTTACACGAACACGAACTTGAAAGAGCTGTTTTAAGGGAAAGGGTTAACTATAAAGTTACAGAAGTGATATTTTACGATAAAGGTATGCTTAGACTTTTAATACGTTTTAAATATGTTACATTTCACATTTGTTTCAATGTTTCTTTATGTTCCCGTGTGTTGCTCTGTTAATGTTTCTCGTGAACATGTATTGCTTGGTGCGTTCAAACAAACGGATATTTAGTGCGGACGAATATATATAAATATAACTCATTTTTGGAATGCTACAGTTAAAATCGAGACATTTCTGAAACCAGTCTGTCGAAACCAGTCTGTCAAGCTAAAGTCATGGAAACGAGTGTTATGTCATACAAACCTTTGTACTTCAACGTTTACATCAGGCACAAATGATCTGTAAATTACTATGTCAATTAACTGAGGTGCTAAACTCTGCGACAATTTCCAAAGCTGCCATTATATTACGTGTGCGCATTTTATCGGTAATGAAGTCTCTAGTCCTTTTCACCAGTTCGTTTTGCCACTTGTCGATGAGGTGCGACATTCTCTTGCACCCCGTGAATGCTAAAGCGTTTCTCCGTAAGTGAATCCGTAAATCATATGTTAATTCCTCCACGAAATTGCGGGCAAGCGTGGTTCAATTGGCCGCCTTTTCACGCCTCTAATGCCTCGTGGTGCAAATGGGCACACTATGACGCCTAAACGAAGACGTCAGAAGCAATTTTGATAATGGACAAACGATATTATCGGGGTACCAGTGATTAAGGCTCAATTAACAATACTTAAATTGGTCATTACATTGCTGGAAGGAGGCTTTGTAGCTTTAGTCTTTCATCCTTTACTTAACTGTGACGCAGAGAAGACATTTCGTGTGGCATAAGTGTACGAGAAAGCGAGTAAAACGGACGATGACGTATGTTTAAGTGCGCCAGCGTTTTATTTTATTGGTGTGCCATATCTCTAGGTACGATTTCTGTTGGTTATTGTGAGAAATGCGCAGCTCTTTAAACAGAATCATTTGCAGATAACATAAAACACGTGACAAAGCTCACACGTGTCTTAAAAAAGGATGTATAGTTATCTATAAACATCGCAACTTGCAACTTTCACAGTCGTGTCCTTTGAAAACGATGTATTTATCGTCTATGAAACTATTGTAGCCGTAAACTAAAAGCAAATACACATGTAGAAGCTATTAGAGGCCTTTAGTTAACAATTAGTTAGACACCAGTTAAACACGTTGTCACTTAAGATCAAAGAATTTATATATAAGTTTATATTTGCATAAGCATATGTGGTATAAATAAAGCATCATTATTAACTTAACAGGTAACATTGTTTGTCCTTGAATATGCTTTTAAAGACAAAGTTCCGATGAAGGTTGGATAGTGTAAAAGCCGGGTGGTTTGGTATATCGTACCTGTTCGTCTTTCTGAACTTTTGGCATTTCGCAAGAAACAAAATATATAAATACCACTTGGTACGAGCCTGTTGTCGAAGGATTCTCGTTTATTGTGATTTCTTTCACCTTTATAGTCGGCGTTCGTTTTGTTTCATCTTTATAGTCGGTGTTCGTTTTCTTTCACCTTTATAGTCGGTGTTCGTTTTCTTTCACCTTTATAGTCGGTGTTCGTTTTCTTTCACCT
>ENA-OREC01001977-OREC01001977.1-marine-metagenome-genome-assembly--contig:-NODE-1977-length-10919-cov-11.704483_pt1 | contig 10919 bp, 4 predicted proteins | sample MGYA00248626_ERZ508543 | MGnify/ENA primary metagenome ERZ508543 (study PRJEB26211, sample SAMN05518279) | marine metagenome | isolation source: Puget Sound, Washington, USA | host: Bankia setacea... | reverse complement strand
ACAAACATCAGTGTAAACTATTTTGTTGTTGGAATAGTTAGATTTCAGAATGTGACTAAAAACAATTTGTGGTTTCTTTCTGGGAAAAGTCAGTCTGCAATGTATGCTTGAAGTAGATGATAACATATTGCTAAGCAGCTTACTGAGAAGCCTTGATTACAGCCTAAAGTGACATTGTCTTTATTTACATGATTGTTATAATTAACAAACAAGTCCTCTATACAGCCTGTCCTAAAAACAACCCTTATATAAAGTCAGACGTATTTCAAACTTGTAATGAAAAGAACCCTGGCAACAACAATCCTGTGTGTTTGTGTTTTCTATGGATTGTTTGTAGTCCTATAATAACTTACTTTACAAAGGGAATGACCATGAAGAATGTGTTTGGGTTGAGACCAAGCTGTGTTTTAGAGATCTGGTCACGTTTGTGGGAGGGCAGGGAGTCTAGCGGAAACCATTGTAAACTCTGAAACAACAGTAATAATACAAATACATTGAATATGAAGGTCTCATTGTCAGCATCCTCCTTTAATATACAAGAGTGATGGGTTTTTGCAGGTATAGATCAAATGTTTCTAATGGTACAATGTACACACTTGTTTAAAATCTTCACTTAACATTTTTAGAACACAGTTAATCTTACAAATATACTACTGGTACAAAGACACATATTCTAGTTTTATCTACCCATAATTTTTGACATTTATCAAGTTTCAGTGAAAATTAAAATACTACCTCTATCAATGTAACTTATTCATATTGCATATTCTTATGAAAAAAAATAAATACATACATTACAAACAGAAATAAATACATTTATCACATAACTTACCTAGTTTTCAATGGAAAATAAACATAACCGATAGCTTTATCTTAGTTTAATGTAACTCACAAGAAACCTGAAAGAGGCATGTCCAAACGCTGGTCTGTGCACCCTTATTTGGGTCTCGTTCCAGAAAGCTCACTTATTGGCGCAATTGACATGTTTCATGAAACTTTATAGACAACCCAAGTCATATCTTATATGTATATCTTATATATAGTTTGTAGATTTACTAGTTATGTACCTTAATCTCCTTCCTGGTTTTAGGTTGGAACTTTGTATCTAGTGGTACATTCTCTATGATGTATAGCCTGGTCACCTGATCGTTCATCTTGTTCTCTAAATACACATCAGGGTTGATTATCTTACTCACATCAAATCCTGTCTCTTCAAATACCTACAACATAAGAAAGTGTTACTATAGTTACTTAATTTTCACAATATGAGAAATGTAGCTGCAGTTACTTCATTTCCACAACATTTTTAAACGAAACATATTACTAGAATCTTAGCTATACAATAAACACACATACATCTAGTTTGGTTTGTCAGTCTATCTGGCTTATATGTTTGTACTATTTCAAATTACTAAGTAATGAGAGATTATGTAATAGAATCAACAAATTTGATATTTACATGTAAACTATAAGCAGTATGAGTACTTTCGTTAAGTTTCTATGATTTGTTTTGGTTACCCTAAACTAACGTTTAACATTAGTTAACACTAGTATGGCCTTCATTCGCCAGGATTGTCACCTATGAATATGTGCATGTGCAAATTTCGCTCATGCTTTTCTGCGTAGATGTTTTGATAACACAGTACTTTTAAAACCGTCCGCTTACAGAAATAGAAGACTGTTTTTAGGCAGATATTGTGACGTATCGTCGTATAAGTAACCTTAACATTTAACATTCACTATAATAAATCTGACGAGAGATTATGTAAAATTAAACACAGTGCTTACCTCACGTATAGCACAATCACATGGAAGTTCACTGGCATTCACCTTTCCTTTTGGAAACCCCCAGCTTGCCTTTGCCCAAAATCCCTGCACCAGCAAACACTACAACAAACAAAAAAAAACTCATTACACTGATCCCTGCTCTCATCAATTATTGAATGTTTTTCGGCAAATGATTACATGTATATTTAAATTAACCTAATTAAGTTTAGATAAAGTAATTTTGAAAGATTGTTTTGTCAGAAAATTATATAATTTTACTTGATCAATTAAATAGTTATTCTTAACCCCTTTTTGTTAAACCGCTGTCACACCTAGATTTGAAATTTGAATACGAACAAAACTTTTTGGCCACGCACGAACGAGCACGGGCCAATTGATTGAAAAATAAATTAAATATTTCACATTGTTTTCACAGGGTGTTGCGTTGGGAGTTTGCTTCAGTATAATTATGTTATAAAAAGTCCACTGTTAGCGCTAGTCCAAATGAAAACCTTGTTGAAGTAACATAAACAAATAAATACTCTTTGTTGGGATACTCATATTGAAAATGTTCTCAAAACCTGCAACTCATACCTTTTATGTTATACAGAATTAAAATGTTTTTAAATATTCAAAAACTTAAGCTGCTCTTTAAATCGTACATTCTAACACATCTAGATTATTGTTGCATTATATGGGGAAATTATAGTGATTGTTCTGAAGATAAACTCATTAAACTAAAAAAAAGGCCGCCAATGTAATTCTTAATAAAACCACTGAGACACCGTCTGCAGACTTTTTAATGAACTACAGTAAATTACTTTTCTTTTATAAAAATCACTACAAGCTTATAAAATAATGATTAAACATATGTCCAAAGTATTGACTATTTTACATTCACTAATGAAATTCATAGTAAGAATTTAAGCTCTGCTGGAAAGTTAAATCTATACATTCCTAAATCTAATGTTGAAATATTTCGTAAAAAAATCGCATACTCTAGGGCTGATATTTGGAATTCTTTACCCCATGATGTTAAAAATGCCCCATCTATTAAAAACATTTAAATCCCGATATTTAAATATACCTTTGATATCAAATGTGTATTATTATAATCTATTATTTTTATTATTAATATTATAATATTTATTATTATTATTATTATAATTGTTAAAAAAAATGTTTATTCGCATTCCATTTATACTATTTTGCTTGGAAGGTGAACTGCCATATCTCTGCGCGCCCACAGCGATTTTACGACGTTGCAGGAGACCTTACTACGCGCAGTGTTCCTACAGCGTTTTAAGGGAGAACTTAGAGTGCTGCTACGGCGACCTCACTGTGCTCTTTTCAGAGCGCAGAGCGACGTTCTATGCGATCCCATCGCATTCACTGGCGATGCTTGCGTTTCCATGGCGCGCAGGTCGGCGTTCTGGATTTTTTTAGTGATAGCTACATTACTGAATATGCATTAAAAGCCATAAATATGGTCCCTGTTTGTGGTACAAGCTTTCTTACATATTTACGCTCTGGGTCAAGCATAATGGCTCCAAATGTAGGCACACTCATCTTGTAGGACTTCCAGTCACCCAGGATCTTCTCTACTTCTGCTGCATGACAGCTCAGTGAAGGGCAGTGGTGAAATACTCGCACAAGTCAAGAAATATAACCACTTTTTAAAAAACATGTTTGAAATACTGGTGAAAAAAATGAGCATAGGAATTGTGGACATTTATGACAGGTTGTTATTTACAAATACTGTCTTGCTGTACGGCTAGGTTTAAGTAATATTTAGATTTAGGAATATTATTGATTTAAAACAAAACCATACAACAAAAGTAAGTTTATACACTGCGAATCCATTATAACGCAGTCGTCGGGTCCACCAGACCACGTTATATACACGCGACTGTTGTTCAAAATCTTTAACGCGACCTCTTTCACAGGTATTCATATACGTAAACAAATGCTCCACCCACCGTCATTTGGTATGGGACATCAGTTAGCGTTTTAAAATAGAAACGGTCCGAGTCCAAGCTAGCCCACTCCCTTGACAAGCAGAAGTTACTGTAAGGGAAGTAGATCTGCATAAACTTGCATAAAAAACTTCTATGAATCATTTAGAATATCATTGATATGAAATATAATGCGCACATATAGATACGCGGTCTTTTGCTTTGATCTTTATAAGTTGTGAAGCTTTTGTTTTCTTATTGTGCTAATGCAAAGTTTATAGACACATCGCCAGCATTGTTAATCACCATTATTACGTTTTCCATGTGCCGCGGCAGTTTCATTCTGTAAACAACAGTTGCTCAATCGTCTTTTAACTACACATGATTCCCGATTACGTAAGCATTGTATATCGAGTGACCCGTTGACACCGCCTCGGGGAAGATTAGCTTGTGTCAAACTTGGCTAGGAAATACACAGGGAGTACGATTTTCACAGCTCCCATTGTGTCAACCGCGATCGTCTGCTGACATTTTCACACATAGTATACTGGAAAAATATTTGGGAGCCACGCGGAGACCGCGTTGTAATGTAGTCCGCGTTATATAAAACCGCATTATAATGGAGTCGCAGTGTATGCATTCAATGACATGATATTTATTCAAGTTAATTTGGTTAAATAAATATATTATTTGGTATATTTTGACTGTTATTTTATATTATTCGCATTACAGAATTGGTAAGGATACTTTGTGCAGAAAAATCCTTGATCCCCCATGTTTTCAACTCTGGATTTTCAGCACAATAGAAGTCTAAGTAGAACCAATGAGCAAGTTCTATCTGGAAGAATATACGAATCAAATCTTGTCGCTCCTCTTCTGGAATATTGATGATAAAGCGACTGAAAAAGTAGAACGATGAAAGAATTACAGCTTATTTAATGTTTACTATCAAATGGTCGGGTCATTGACTTTGAAACTTAACAGCTAGGAGACATGGAATTTAGGAATTTTGAAAATCTCACTTTCACTAAGTTAAAGGGGCAACATGACTATATAAGCCTGTAGGTGGCGCTGGGGCAAGCTTTTGAACAATTTTAAGCATGCTTCACATCAGGAGTCCTATTTTTCAAAATTACAAAATACTTACAAATAATTTAGAAATGAAACTTTGCAGGCATCTAGGATAAAAGGTAACACTAACTACTCTTGGGGCTCCAAGAACTGGGGGAGGGGGGGCGAGGCCTGTCAAAATCAACTTCAGGCCCCACTAATTTGTTAATGCCTTGTTAATTAATGCATTGTATAGCGTAAAATGATGTAGATTGTTTACATTTGATTTGGCCCATGATCAACTCAACATTTCTTCTTGGATTTTACTGTTCTTAAATGATAACAGACTCGGCCAATCGGAGTTTGTTTACTAGAAAAACGTTGATATGAGGAGATTTCAAAGGCCACAGGCGCGGGGCTTGTCCATGAAAAATGTTTTCTGGGAGCCCCGATTCTCATACGTATTTTTGATAAAACCATCAAAAACAAGAGTTTGAGAAAAAAAATCCAGCTGTCAGATTCAAAATTTGAATTTGCCGGGGGAGTGGCTTATTGGCATAGGCTGGGTTATGAACTCTCTGTTGTAAACTTAACCACATGCTGTTGTTTGGAATTTCTAGTAACTGACTGATAGCAGACGACATACAACACTGTTAAACTAGACCGCTATATAACTGACAGGTAGATAGTCCAGAGAGTTTAATCATGGCCCCTCAAATTTACTGGCTGTCCTGGTAGCGATTGATGCGCTTTTATAAAGTAAAATCATGTGCAATGCATCTTAATAAGACTTTCTGGAAATCATCATTTTACATAAGATTTAATAGTTTGCTGTACTTATTTTTGGTATTTATACTGTAAATGCAAGTTCAAAGTACTTTTAAGCAAGTTTCTTATTCTTAAATACATGCAAGCTACCAAAATTTAATGCTCATACTTGTTCTAGACAGCGCTTTCTCTTGCACCCGCGAAAACATATTACTGAACTATTTTGTCTCCATACCTGCAAAGATCATCCAGTACATAAGCTGGTATCTGGACATTTGGAGTATTTGGTGGTTGGCTGCGTTGTGATTGTTGATTCATCTTGCCACATTTAGACGAAATAATTGTATTATCTGTAAAAACTTATTCTTGTTGATGTTTTATTTTGGGTTAGCCTATACCACTTCCGATTATCATGTCGTTGTCGTCTCTTTTATTTTTTTGACTTTAAGTGTACCCTTAAACACGATGATGATGACAAGGGCGCGAATGAAATGTTCGAAATCGGATACCACGATTGTTCCGTCTTGTTTAACGACAGTGAAGAGATTGGAGTCCAGGCAGTCCATTAAAAGTTTTGACGACGCGTTTTAGACAGTGCACAATAACAAATTACGAAAGCAGAGTTCGAAGACTTATTCTTTCGATATTCACGGAACTTTCAACATGTTCCGATTCCTAGTGAATCACATCAAAGGTAAACACTGGTGTTTTTGATTCACGGAAATTCTGTTCATTGCTGCTTATCAAACCGGCAAGGGTAAATTAGTAACCATATATTTCGGACATAATGATAATGTTCGGACATTATATCATGGCATTGCCTTTTAATTGAAGTTTTCTGTTTAAGATGTCAATCTATATACAATTATTCACTTGAAGTACCGAGTCTACACTTTTTAGACTAGTTTCTTACGTGTCTTATGTAAGATGATGAATAGTAAGTCTAAGGTAATTTACATAACACTAGCATGGAAGTTTTGTTTAAGTAACTATAAACTGTATATGTTTATTTTTCATCCATGTTTGATTTTTATTTCTTGTTATGTTAAATGGTTATCTTCTTGCAGGTACTCCTTTGCCAGTCTTTGCCTCGACTAGAAGTGAAGTACTCACAGTATTTCGATGCCATTCAACTACAGGTTCAGATAAACCCAAGAAACATAAAGGAAAAACACCATCTGGTAGATTCGATGACCAGTGGGAAAACGATGCAGACCAATCTGTTGAAGTTTTCCAAGAAAAGGAACCTCTAGAAAGATTCCCAGATGACATTAACCCTGTAACAGGTGAAATTGGTGGACCTAAAGGGCCTGAACCAACCCGGTATGGAGACTGGGAGAGAAAAGGCAGAGTGTCAGACTTTTGATTCACTTTGTTGTAAAGAAGTGGATAAAAACTCACATTGATTTGTTTGCTAGGAAGGTGATGCTGGACATTCAACTACAGTCGAAGACCTTGCAGTTTTTTATGTGTTTTTTGTTATGACAGTTTCATAACTGTACAGTTTATTGTTGTCCTTTTTTTTGTAAAATAAAAGCTCATAACAGTTTAAACCCTGTATTTTATTATTTTAAAATTAAACTGGATATTTTCTCAAAATGAATGAATCCATTTTAATGCAATCATGTAATCTGTACCTCATTTAAACAGGCAATGTCAAACTCGGCACCTTCCAGCCTATTCTCAACAGTAAAGACACGTTGTGAAGTATATGATGTTTGGAAGTTTGCATATCATTTCTACTTGTAACTAGTGGTTGCTTGTCAGTCCCCTGTAGTTCGGGAAGCAAGAAACTTGAATCGCATTGCTTAGTACTGATTGTTTCTAGAAACAGGTCCAAGTGCTATTTCATGATTGAACTAAAACAAAAAAAGTAATAACGTTTCATGAATATCAGTCTATTCTTTTAGGAGTTGCACTTATTAGAAATAAGGACGGATGGGCAGGGTGATACCTTCCATTTGGGGTGGGGGTGGGGGGCATAATAATTTTTCTAAACATTTTGAGTTTCATATTTTATTTGATGTTCTTCCATTAACGCACTGCCACAAAGTGCGAAACACTTTACATGCATTACTACTGACAACTTGTTTCCTTATGTAAAATTCTAAGAACAAGATACACCCTAAACAAGGTACAATCAATCTCATTGTAGCTTATAGCACTCTTATGATGAAAATATAGATTATATACTTTACTAATTTATACATTTATCTTTAATTTTCTGTAATGTATATAATGTACCATGTAACTCAAATTATGATTGAAATGGTGCATACTCCTGTTCTTACAAATGATTTGAATATTACAAACACATTCCTATCAATCCATGTAGTTTATCTGATAACAAACTGTTGGTATAACAAAAATCTATTTCCATCTTAAAATTATAATAAGATAAAATACAACTTTCTACGTAAAATGTGATGTAATGTACCTATAAGAGACATTTATAACAACACAATTGAGAAAGTCAAGAAAGGTTTGAATATATCAAATCATTCATTTATTTTAACGTTTTAATACATAGTCAGAGATGACGGATAAGGAAGTTGCAATGCTACAAACACCAGGTTTTCAACATTTTGTTGTTGATTATACTTGCACTGCCCTCTACAAAGATGCCAAGTTTTATATTGACATCTTAAACCAAACTTGTTACTGGAACAATTGTTTTTCTTTCTTTCTATTTTTAGTAACAGCAACCATGGAATACATACATCCTTAAAAGCAAGCCCGAAATTTCAGTTTCAGTCTGATATAGTCGAACTCAAAAAACCTGCATAATGCTGCCCTCTTTCCCAGCAGCCCAAACATACAACTAGAAACCCATTCTACTTTATAAACTAAGATTTTCATTTTTGTTGAAAACCTGTTTAAAACCTGGATGCTTATCCAATACTTGACTATTTAAAATCCATATTAAAGACATAGATAGACAAAGTAGATGAACATCACACACAATCACACTCTAGTGCTTTTTTATGTATGACCCAAACAATAATTGAAATGATCGTATTATATACATTAAACTACATTTAAAGGCCTTTCAGGTTTGAACCTGCATTTTCTATGTATTTGCAGCAACACATTTAAAACATCTTCAGAGTCTGCAGTAGGACTGAATGCACAACACTTTCTATCCAAGTTGTTAGGAGTCAATGGTTCACCTGCTCATGATCTGAGAGCACAGAATTGCTGGAACACTTCCAAAATATGTATGTCAATATCACTGGTGAACAACAGGCTCTCTAACGTGTTGATGTACTTGAATACCAGACCGTGATGCTGAAAAGAGAATAAAGAGTTGAGGTGAAAAAGGAATCCATTGTTCACAAAACTTGATAACATGCTTTGGGCACGAAAATTCCACTTGTCCTATAGTCCTAACAAGCGATTTTCGATGCAGGATGAGCAAACATTTTAGTATAATGCTTTGGCCTTTTTTTACCATTTATTACTATGAACAACACTAGTGCAGATTTAAAAAAAAATACATGCACTGATGCCTCTAACATTTTGACCCACAAACTCTTCACTGTGAGCATTTCTACAACCTCACTATGTTCAACAAGCCAGATATATGTTCAGTCTTAACTTTAACAAGAGATGTTTGTAAAACATAATGCCCCCCATTTTTTTGTCACAGATGTTTTGTAAAACTGGATAAGTCAGTTCAAAATAAGTTGCATAAATGTATGAAGAAGAAACTCATTTTAGGAAATCGTTACTTAAACAATCTGAAACAGTTTTGACACATTCGACCCGGGGACCTTTGACACAGTGACCCCAAAACCAATTGGGTTCCTCTGCTGCCCGGGACGGATGCGTGGAGCAAGTTTGAGGAAGATAGGTCAAGGCGTTCTCGAGTAATTGATCGTAAACAGTTTTGGCACATTTGACCTCAGTAACCTTGACCTTTGACCCCAAAATCGATAGAGTTCCTCTGCTGCCCAGGAGGGATGTGTGGACAAAGTTTGAGGAAGGTAGGTCAAGACGTTCTCTAGTTATCAATTGGAAACGAAAAGGTTACAGATGGACAGACAGACAGACCAACATGTGCAAAAGCAATATGCCCTCTCTTTTTCGAAGGGGGGCAAAAAAAAGATAAAATCAAGAAAACTCAACACCTTTCTTGTGGCAGACAAAAGGCAAGAAAGTTCCACTCATTCTAAATTGGCTATTAGGAAATCTGTTATGCATTTTTCTTTTTTTCACCACAGTATGTGATAAGCAAGGTGAGTAGAGATAATGACATTTCTAGAGAAGCTAAAATTGCCCTAGAATTACTAAGAATGACTGTAACACATTATTGGTTTTTGTTAATAAAAGAAGACTCCACAAAGAAAAGATGTTACAGTTAATTGTAAAAGTAGTTCAACCTACCAGAAGGAACACCTCTTGAAGCCTCTCAATGACCCATTTATACCAGGGAGTTTGGTAGTCTATAGACTCACTCTCACATCTGGCCAAATGGTCCGTCAGGATGATAATAAAACGCTGGAAAAAAGTCGAGAGGTAACTTGAAACAACTCATAGGAGGAGATTATATCCTGGCACTTCTAGACCCCTTATATACTTGATTATTCTAAAACTCTTGTAATTTCTTGTAATAAGTTAATATCTTGTTTTATTTCTAAACCTCACACTACTACTTGTAATAAAAGTTACTACCTGAAACAAGGGTTACTATTAATAACATCTACAACAGTTCTGTTCCTAGTTTTGTAATGAGCCTCAATTATTTTCAAATAAACTGTTTGCAACTGAACATATAAGACAAATCAGGATACCGCTTTACTAAAACACTTTTACAAAACATTTATTTTTGGTCTAATTAACTCCGAAACAGCTGATTCTATCCAAAAAAGATAAAAAACAGCTTGTACTAGTAGACTAATATTTACCATAGACAAATATATCTAATTGATTGGTTAGGTGTGTATCATTCTGCATATGTGCATTAGAATTAAGGTACCCTGAATTATGGATTGTTTTTATAGTGGAAACGTCTGTATTTATTATGTATAGATTTCATTATAGGGTTGACAGATTTGTAATTTTGATATTGGCAAAAGTATATCAGTTTTTAAAAGTTACAAATATTTTTAAGAGCGACAACGTAAGCAGAGTTTTAAAAATGATTTGCAATTATTAAAAACAAGAAAATCGCTGGCAGCGAAGAATGCTCCCCAAATGGCTTTTGTCTATAAAAGGCAGAACTTGTAATCCTACACCACTTGTACACCAAGACATGACAAAGAAAACAACCTTTTATGGAAAAGGAGATAACTAGTAAAGCGTAAGATAGGATTATGGTTCTTGTCTTCTGTACTTCTTTTCATTAACATCTATGTATGTACCAAGTTTAATTTCAAT
>ENA-OREC01001976-OREC01001976.1-marine-metagenome-genome-assembly--contig:-NODE-1976-length-10921-cov-12.385651_pt1 | contig 10921 bp, 3 predicted proteins | sample MGYA00248626_ERZ508543 | MGnify/ENA primary metagenome ERZ508543 (study PRJEB26211, sample SAMN05518279) | marine metagenome | isolation source: Puget Sound, Washington, USA | host: Bankia setacea... | reverse complement strand
TCTGAATCTAAACTTCGCTAATTAGTCTAGACCTGACTTGGAAGTCTCCTAGATAAGAGCAAAAGTTATTGTTTTTAGATAAGTTTTATTTGAAATGTTAGAAAAGAATTCACTCTATCTTCGACTTCATTTATATGTGGAGGATCGACCTAACGGTGTCAGTGAATCGTTTATTACTCGACCCGTCAATGAAAACTGCGGAGCATTGTCCCACATGTGATAGAAGATGAGAGGAAAGTTGGTACGGATCTGCAATTCTAGGAAAGTTTTGTTTGTCAAAGATTGAATGTTGTGAACGTTACACACGTTGGGGTTTTAACGGAAAACTGTTACAGCAGCCTACGTATCATATGAATACATACGACAGTTTTGCGTTCAACTCTTGAGGTGCTCATATCCTGTGTGTGTGGTTAGTTGTTTGCGAAAACCTCACATTTCATATAACAATAAGAAATAAAAGGCTTATATATAGTTATCAAGAACAAATACCATAAACAATATGAATTTACATTTACACACCGGCAGTCATTCTTCAAAGTTGTTTTATTTCACATTTTAAGCAATGGTCAGAATTAATCTTTAAGCACTACTTTACTATAATCAGACCTAAACCATAGGTAACCAGGCTTAATTTTTGATAAAGTGTGAACTTTTCTTTTGATGGGCGGAAATTATACTATTTGTTTATCCTTACCATGTTAAATTCAAACAATGGACTTGTCTAAATTCAATTTTCGAACAATCCATTGTAAATATTAGGGATATCAAGATCAAAATATTAATTTTAGCAGCCAACAGTATAGAGCCTGGTCAGACAGCACGGATATGCAGGCTGGCCTGACCCCAAACTGGTGCCAAAGCCCTCTATTATTCGGAGTGAACACAACATTTACCTTCACATAATGGTACGAATTGTATTTCTATTTTGTCACAACTAAAACGAAGTTAAATTCAGCATGTTCAGTATTATAGTTGGATAGAAAAAGTAGCACAATTGTTTTGATGTATGTGAACTTGTTTTTCATTAAAAGAATCAAAGCCTCAATAATTGACTTAAGGAAAACAACAAAATACTGACATAGTGCTGCAACTTGTTATCTAGACTTTAACCCTTAATACGCTATTAAAGGGAAGCCTGGTCAGACTACACTCCTTGACCGGTGCTCGCGTAATATTATTTTATAGCGATCGTCTTTAAGAGTGTTCGTACTATTCTTGATGTTTAGTATTGTGATGAACCGTAGACTGGTTCTTTTCTCTATGCCAGTTCGATGGTATGCTGTCCTAAATGTGTTGCACTTCCACACATCCTAGCAATATATATCTCAGGTGGGATCGCTGCGCTCTACTTGTATACCGCTTTATTTAGTGACAGCGGTAATTTACAGTTTTTTTTTACAAATACTAATTAGGTGTATTCCTACGCGAAATAATTAGTTCATGTTACTAAGCATTGCTAAGCTTCTATAAATAGATTTGTCAAACTAATGCTCGTAGATTTATTTCGGGATTTGTTCACACGTTATTTCGTAATGAATAACAGCAGACGAACAAAAGTCAAGAATTTAGAATATAGTTACCATGGTAAAGCAGTTACTATTGTGACGTCACAAAGTTAAAGTAACTTATTTATACTCAAATTTACAGCTTTTGTAGGGAATATAGTTTCAAACCAAACCTGACGCTGATTATACGTGGGAGGTACGTACATAAAAGGGACGTTTTAAATATGCGAAAACAAAGCGTAAAGCAAAAGCTTGCTTCAGATCGCAGAGCAGAAATAATCGAACATAAACACATCCATACAGACTAAGCCCTGTTTGTAAGTTCAAACCTTACCAATATTGGACTGTTTTATTCCATCTCATATGGCATTTATAAGACAACAACAACAACAACAACAACAACAGTAGAAACACCATCATCAACAACAGCAGCAGCAACAACAAAAGAGCAGCATCAGACACAGCAAATCAGCAGAAGAAGGACAATATCACTGCTTGGTGTTATGAACGGACTAATAAATCCTTGTCGATGAGTTTTTATTTACAAACCGTATTTATATTTATAGACAACAGTACTGGTTGTTTTCATCCTACATGATGGTAGTTATTTTACAACCACAGCGGTTTATTGTGGAAATGTGTTTGTTCAACTCTTACGTATGATGTACGCCCGATCACGAAATTATCTAAATGTCTAACAACAACTGTTAGAACGTGTAATCAAGTTTACTAAAATAGCCAAATTGTGTTTACATAACTAAAGCCAATGTTCGATGAGTGTCCGAGTATTGAACTGCCAACATTGTTTCTTGGAGATAAACACACACTGCATCAATTAGCACAAGTTTTCCACCAGTGTTTAAGTTGGCATCGCACATATAAAACAATTTTGGAAACTGCATGTAAGTAAAGAATCGCCCGGAATATGGTTAAGTTAATCTGAAGTAACTGTCTTCACGCCAGAATTCAGGTAACATTATTAAACGAGTACACGGATGATAAATAAACTCCGTAGCCAATAATTACAAACTGTATTTCATATCATTTTTAGAGCGTGGTATCAAAATTCAAAGCATGTTGTCAGAGTAAAGGCCAGTAATCCGAAGCGTTAGTGTCTCGCAGATACGAAACATACAGATACACACATTCTGAGAAAAAAGAAACGAAGAGAAAACCCCGGAATGATGGCGAACGAGACGGAAGGAAGAGCAAGATACGGAAAGAAGAGCAAGGAACGGAATGAAGATAACGGAACGGAATGAAGAGCAAGAAACGAAAAACAGAGAAAGAAACGGAATGCTAAGACAATGCTCATCTAATTGAAAGTATCGTGTGACTAATTTCAGGTATTACTAATTACTACATGGCAAACATGTCTTAATTCAAGCGTTCCATTTGACTTACTCGCCCACGCATTTAAACCAAGCTTGAAATTCGACAACACGGAGCATTACACATTTATTACTAAACTCGCTAAACACGAACTCGAACACTTTAGATACGGTTGTTGATGCCTTATGTTTTCCCACAGCTAAGCCACTTTCAGCATCATCAGAAAAGAAGTATATTTGTCAACGGAACAGTAGTCTTTCTGGTGTATAATGTCGTAGTGGCAGTAATTGGGCATGTCTCTAACACACAACTGATTCTAGGACACATTGGTGTATGTAGTGTTTTACTAACATTAAGCACAAACGGATCTCCGTGTATACTAGTGAATTACTGGCACAGATAAATACTGACATCAAAGATTGTAAATGGCGTTGGCCTATATGGACTATTAGTAACTTGCACTAGATAGACATATATTCACACGCTACATATGGATTGTTACCGACAAGCACTGATATAAATGTAACCCACACCAACTGGAGTAATGATGTGGTAAAGCAGAATGGTATAATTAATAAATATCTCACCACAGTTTGTAGGTGCTTTAACATACCAATAACGGGTAGCACACCAGTAAAACAACTGCAACAAGACTATAGTTTTTAACACTCTTTTAACAAGTCAAAGTCCGAGTTTAAGCGACAGTATACGTGTATTTGTCATTAGCGACGCCATAGTTTTCGTTGTCGATGACATACCACTGATGGTACCTCCGATCTTTGCCTGTGATCAAAACATGCAGACGTGTTCGGACTGACCGATTTACCGGGATACGGAGGAGTTAAACGGAAACCAGCCTCACACACTGCTACAGGTCCATCCATGTTTAAATAAGACATGTGAACTCGCTCTGTAATTTGGTAAATTCAGTTACCACTTCATAGACGTGACTTGCGTTATAAACCACGAGGCTATCTACTGAACTAGGAACATGATAAGGGTAAAAATAGTTGTTTTACAAGTCCTAAACTACACACATGTGTCTATAAAAGGTAACAATAATCTGTGTGTGAATATGTTCAAAATCATTTGTAAAAAAGGGCGAAACAAAGAATAATACCTGTCACATTGTGGAACTTATACTACGTGTGTTAACATGTATGTCGTGTATGTGGTGTACTAGATACAAGTTGGAACCAAGTAAGGAGTATAACATATGCTTTAAGAGACCATGTACAATGAAGTGGGCTTATATACTCGGTGTCTTGGACGCTACTGATTTAAATCGCTTTCAACGATTCCTTGTAAATATGTGATTGTTGTTGAATCGCGCAAGAAATAAATAAGTGTGGTGTTTAAGATATAGATGTAAAGAATCTTGATGTGTTTTTGCGAACCTGAATCTGATTGGTTGACACGTTTTCATATGTATTACCTTGGAAATTGGAAAGTGGTCGTCTAAAGAAATCACGTTATCTATATATGACCACTAACCAGTAGATTCAAACATCGAGCTTATGAGGTATACTATAACTGTTTAACCTAAATGAAGAGTGGAAACAACGTGAACACAATACGTATCCTACGGAAGATATTTACACAAAAATAAAATACGTGAAGAAGTGATGTTTATTTTGTTGTAGGGTGGTACTTGTGTCGGTATTTCGTGAGGTATAGATCAGGTAGCTGTCTAGATTGACATGTATGATAGGCGTGTGGCATCATTGCGTCGCTACTGATAAACACAGGGAGTAGTTGATAAGTTAGGGACACCTGTAGTATTACCTCGGAGAGTTCAGGGTAATGCCTGATTTATTGGATTCATGGTGTTGTTTGTGCCATTTTTCTATTTTTGCAACAACGTTTAAAAATCACTGAATAGTAATGACGATAAAACACTTGTATAAAAAGTTCTGGTGTTGAAATGTAAGTGTTCGTTTGTTAATTGCATTTCAATGTGAGTGTTACTGGTACCACTGGATAAAACGGTTTGATTTAGATATGTTAAAACACTAACTCATTGTAGCACCGGGATGTGGACGCTTCTTTCATAGTTTGACCACCACGTATGTAGGCAAGATGTATAACTGGTTTTGAAGGCGAGTGCATCTGGTTCCTTGTAGTCTTATATTTCCTTTTCTTGCTTTACTAGTCATCGGACAAGTGGTATACGCTCGTGGAGTTTAGTTGAGAGACTCGTAGTATTGGATTCTATAGTTAGATGTTCTCGTTGGATTGTTTAACAGATAGGGACACCAACGCTGTAATAGACATAGACAGTACTTGGTGTATTTGTCTAGTTGAACGTTGGTTGGTTTAGGCTTTCACTTGTTAGTTGCCGTCAGTTTGGCTAGGTTAGAGTTTACCTTTTAGGTTTAAGATGAATTATTCAAGTCGATGACTTTGGACAAATCAATAACGTGTCTTTGAATACCTTAAACATAAAACACAACTTAGATAAATACGTGTTAAATCAAATGCATACCCTGTTATAGCATGAACTAGTTTCTCTACGCTGGACCACAGGTGTTTCATTTGGCAGCATACGTTATAACTAGTTAACAACTTTATCTTACACGTATGCGATATGACAATTAACACGGCTAGGAACGTGAGCATGGTATAATGGCTTTTATTACATGGACTTAGCTTTACCATCTAGTATTGCTACATTGTCACTAATTTGCCGGTGGAAAAACTGTTAAACATATCTTTCTTACAACTGAAGCAGATAAGTACAGAATAGACAGTGAATAGGACGGTGATCTCCTTATTAAAAATACAATATTGGTCTTGGAATAAACGACGAATGATAACTTTTGGAAAGTGAGCAATTCTAGTATATACAAAGATGGATTTTAACGGTTCAAGACAGGGGTGCCCACTGGATCTGCCAGAACCGACAGGTCCCTCCGGGTAAGTATCTATTCTTTTTGGAAATGCATTAGTCTTCTAAACCCGGACCTTTCCTTAAATGCATTTGGCAACTTATGGTGTACTCAAAACCACTCAGAATCGTTTTTAAAAAGCACTGACTAAAGCGTGCATATAACTGGACACATACATAGCGTATAATATATGTAGTATTCACATTTCCGTCAAGAACTCTACTTACATTACCTTCTCTTTTTACTTGTGTTTACATTCTTGTTTAATAGCAGTATCTCTTCCAACATGACTTATATCGCGTCTTAGATGTTCATTACTGATTTATATTATATTGACTTTACACCGTAAACAGTAAGGTATCAAACAAGTAATATATCAACTTGTATGTACTGGAGCTGGTATCAGATTGATACAAATTGTATATGTACATACACTGTTAGTTAAAGCATCACACGTTCATAGTCATCTCTAAAATGTAATACAAAATCAGTTCAAAATAAGTCATTTTCGAGTAAGAGTTCGGATAATTACAACAAATTTTTAAATAGTGAATACGTAGTTATGTCAAAATAACAGCGACTTGTGGATGTCAAAGAAACCAACTGTTGCATATTTAATATATTTGGGGGCTAGTTGTAGTCAACAGTATTCAAACAAGCGTACATGTTCTCCTCACTGACACACTCACTGATTTGTCATGGTTTGAATTTTTGTATTAAACTATATTTTTGTTATATTTGTTTTCTAAATATGTTCTATCTACACTAAATCGCTTGCAAGCTTCACGGTACATTTAACCATGGCAATTATCCCGTCTTAGACAGAACTTTACTCAATGTGTTTGGTCTATAAATGATCTGAGAGTCGCAAGTTAAATATACTGGAGCTTGTATATGTAATTGTTAGTGTTTCAAATGGGAGAAAGCGACCCAATTCGACATGGTTCAATATTTATGCACGACTAGATACAACCTGTATTGGTAACTGAAATCAACACAACGATAAAATGAACTGGTTAACCACAGCGATAAGATGAACTGGTTAACCACAGCGATAAGATGAACTGGTTAACCAAAGAAATAAGATGAACTGGTTAACCACAGCGATAAGATGAACTGGTTAACTGTTGAACTACATACGAACACTGTAAGCATAAAGAAGAATTGTGTCATCACGAATTTTATTGTTTGAGGTGCATGTGAGTGCGAACCTGTAAGTGTATTATATAAATATACGGACGAATTGTATCATCACGTAGTTTATATTATGAAATGCTTTTAAGTGTGAATCTGAAAGCGTTTGTTTCCTTGTAGATAACACTGTCTAACATAATAATATTCTTTGCAATTGTTTTGAACAACGGGGTCTATGTCCATAAATTTATATTTAGTGTCACAATGACGTATACATCAATCTGGTTATGAACGACTTCAAGACATCGTGTATATAGTGTAATGCACTCTAAATGATCATCTAGAGTTTATTATAAAGGCCAATGATTCAATAAGCTCGTCCTGAAGATTGCAGTTAAAGAACACACACAATAATAAATTGATCATTGGACCAAGTTTGCATTTGTAGAACTTAGGCACCAAAGGATATCAGTTTGTAAAGAGTATTCTAGGAAAAAGGATTCATAAGTTAATTTGTCTTTTGAAATATGATCTTACTTTGGCCATATTTCCATTTCCATTTGTTTGTACATGGTTAAATGCATGTTTTTAATTATGACGGCTGTCGATAAAACATGTTGAAGTATAAGCTATGTTAAAGTTAATCAATGAAAGAACAAGAACCAAGACATTCAGCCTATATACAATGTATGCATATACTCCAAATGGGTCATGTTAGTGTTTTGTTAAAAAGAATATAGTAACAATCTAACTTGGATTTTCTGTTTTGTAGTGATTTCATGACCATTTGTTGAACTATGTTTAGTATTTGGGAATGACTTGAAGAAATTTAAACCTTAAACTCGCCTTTGTGTTGATATTCCATGTCTGCCTACATATTAAACATGATTGGAAAGAGGCTGATATTATTATAACAAAGTAAGGTTAATTTAACGCTATGTTATTATCAATCGTAAGAAGTAAACCAACAAACACGCACACAAAGAGACACAGGTAGCGGTGATCCCAATTGTGAGGTTAACTTTTTAAATGAGCAAATTAAAATGTGAGATGGCCACGAGGTCACCAAGTCGGGCACGTTGGTTTCTTCCAGGTACTCCGGGAACTCGAACATCTGTGTCAACGAGAATGACTTGACTGAGTTATAGAATGTGTATGCTAACTGTTGCTAAATAAATAGTTTAAAAATATGTATTGATTTAATTAAGCGAGTGATGTCTCCAGGTAAGCTGCCGACTGGGGTGAAACAATTGGAAGATATTAAACATGTTAATTAGTTTTTAATTGAATACTGTACAAAACAAAATCCCAGCACAAAACATAACTTTATTTGTGGCAGATATATACAAGTTGGCATTTCTTCTAAATGTTTAATTGATAACAAGTCAATTGTATTTACTCTTCTGCATGCTCATATACTGTTTACTTGTACATGCAGTATCTTGACATAACTTTGTATTTATGAAGCGATATTTATTAACAATTTAACTTGAATAACATATACTTTGATATTATTACTTTACCGTTAATAAAATGATTGTACCTTTAAGTTTGATGAAACTAGTTAACTAATAAATGCAAACCACGCATTATTCGAGTCATAAGGTTCTTGGCGAATGAGAAATGTGGCATTGTGTAAGGGATGACAGGTTTCAACGTATTTAATTGTCTTATAACACCCCGTTAATACCACACTTTAACATAAGCTTGCACAATTCCTTTCTACCCAGGTTACATATTGAAGTGAAGTTGGCAAACGTGTTAAACGAACCCACAAACTCGTGGTACATTCATTTCACCCCATGGGTCTCTGTACATACACTGAATGTTAACAATTGCTCCAATCAAATGTATCTCTGTCCAGGAAACACAATTATGTCAGGTTGTGGTTCCTACGTAAACATAGTTGTGTCACCAAGTTGTGAGTATGCATGTGTACACTAGGTTTCGTATCCTTGACCTTTCAAATTGTATATAATGCATTGTATGTTATACCAATCCACGAAATGGGCCACTCCAAATGGGTAGTCTGAAAAAGTATTGGGACAAAAGAACAATTTGACTGAAATAAAGAATTATTTTGAGCCACTTATGCTGACAACTGATTCAAACATTCACCAGTAGATTGGAGTTCATTGACCTATTCTAATCTTTAATGCTCATGTTTTCTAATGCTTATATAAATCATATATCGTCATTGTGAGTTTAACTATAAACTACTGATATTTCCAAACAGGTTGGAGTTAAGTTAATCGACATTTTAACATACAACAAGCAGCAAAAGCGTGTTATACGAGTATAATTTCATTTCTGTTACTTTGCTCGTTGACGCCAAACATCTCACAAGTATTTTTCCTAGTGTAGTTCTGATTTCTAAATAAACAAGCTTTCAGTCAAATTCGCCAGAACAGTCCGTATTCTACTCCTGTTTTACACACAGCCTAGTACGCGTACACTATATATAACATAAATTCTTTTCTCATAGCAATTGCAAACCAATTGAAGGGTCAAATAAACTTGGACGTTTAGTAAATGAAACTATAACATTATTTGAAATACAACATTTCCAAGGTGAAACGAACATTGAAATGCATGAACCTTTTGCCAAATCCTATACTAACACACGCTCATCATATTAAGATTTCGCACTCCATCTTAATTCTCTGGGGTATATTTCACTCGTGTTATATATATTTCAACAGACACCGATTTTATCTGGTATGCTGCGTGGTTATGCCTGTTTCTTCTCTGACCTTTTTTTGTACACTTTGTTGAAGGCCAACACCTAGATTTATGGGGTTCTCTTCATCTTTCTGTTAGTTAGACCTAATTTTGTGTAAGTCCAGAACACCGACCTGATATTGTAAAATAAAACTGTTGAAGTTATTAGAGAGCATCTCGAGGAGTGAAAAACTCGCTTTAGAATATACACCCAATGGACCCTTTTGTAATAACCCCTCAAAGTCTGGTTCCATTTCGTGGCAATTCACGAATATAGGACATGGTTGGCTGTACTGTGTGAAATTAGCTTCTACATTAAGCCCATTAATATATTAATACGTGAATTGTAGTAATTTTGAGTATATATTAATTAAAACAAACAGATACACAAAAACAAACATATTTACGACGACTGTAAATAATTTATCCAGCAGTTACATGAACACGACAGAAAACGCTAGAAAACTACTACAACTCCCAAAACAATGTAGGATAAACGACCATATAACACGTTTCATTACAAACAATAAAACACGTCAAACATTGCATGTGTTATATCTAGAAGTATATCATCTCCTTATAAACATATCATTGACTATTCTTATTCTCGTCAAGAAAAACAAACACATATTCTTAACCTAATTTTCCTGAACTACCTGTTTTACTTGAACTCATTGTCGAAGGATGCAAACGAAATTATCGGATGTTTTTATTTCTCCCGATGCGTGATACATTAGTTTTGCTGTAAACCCCTCGTATAACTCTTCTGTTACATTTATCATTGTAGGTTATATAAACATTGTCGAACAATTCCCTCATCATCGTCATAGACACTGACACTCCCGTGTTTTGACACTTGATATTATTGACACCTCTCCCTTTCCGCTTTCTTTTTCTTTCATCTAAATTTACTTACTTTGACACTTCCGTATGTGTATAAATATCACACCGACATTGTTTTGTCTTGCGATTTTAAACAGGTAAAACAAAAATGATGTAAGTACGTTGAAAGATGATAACGTTTACTTGAGTTCTGTGTTTTGTTGTTTATCCTTTGGTTTAGTCTAAGACAATTCCTGCTACCCCAGACAAAACAAAACATGCTTTGGCCGAGAGATATCTGCCCTGATATGTTGTGTAGATACAACGCGAAATATTTAGATAGACAACCATTTTATGAATAGCTAAGTTAGTAGGTGGCACTGTGTCAGACAATAGATCTACATCGGTGACTTTAGTAGGTGGCAGTGTGCCAGACAATAGCTCTACATCGGTGACTTTAGTAGGTGGCAGTGTGCCAGACAATATATCTACATCGGTGACTTTAGTAGGTGGCAGTGT
>ENA-OREC01001975-OREC01001975.1-marine-metagenome-genome-assembly--contig:-NODE-1975-length-10921-cov-12.424474_pt1 | contig 10921 bp, 9 predicted proteins | sample MGYA00248626_ERZ508543 | MGnify/ENA primary metagenome ERZ508543 (study PRJEB26211, sample SAMN05518279) | marine metagenome | isolation source: Puget Sound, Washington, USA | host: Bankia setacea... | reverse complement strand
TGTTGGTCCTAGTGGTGTCCATGTGCATGTGTTGGTCCTATTGGTGTCCGTGTGTATTTGTTGGTCCTAGTTGTGTCCGTGTGTATTTGTTGGTCCTATTGGTGAGTTTGATGTAGATGGTTGCTATGTCATTTAGGGATTTAAAAATAAGAACAGCATTTGGTATTTATATATGTGTGCAAATGGTTGCTGAAATTATTCCGCAGTTGTAGAAGTGTACTTGTAATAAAAACGTATGTGAAATACAAAACATTCGAAAATTGCAAAGAATTGCAAAACAACATAATTGGTACGCAACATACAAACATACGGGGGGAAACATAATTAAATAACCGAATAATCGAAAATAACAGTTTTACAGAAAACGATAAAATATTAAACTGCGTAAGACTAACTTTACGCACGCATGCTGGATTTATATGTAATTACGTTGACAAACTGCAAATCACTGGGATCTACCTAACGGTATCCTCAAGAATCCGTAGACAAATATTTTCGAATTTGGATATGTGGACTTTTTACAGAGAATTCTCAACACATTTTTGGGGCCGAGTAAAGGTGTTCCATTCATCAATGTATTGAAACACTTCCAGCCATCTGTGAAACATCTGTGGATTGTAGCATCGCGCGGGAAAAGTGAAAGCAGTACTTAACTTAGTTGTTTCACTCTACTCGGATTACCTCTGGTTTCTTTGAATGCGTTCATACTTTGACTCTACCGACCTGATAGTGGCGTGTTTTTTTTGGTCGTTTGACGTTGATGTTGCTTTACGTCTTCCGTAATTCTATTCTGCCTTGATTTATCCGTGACACACAGGTGAAAGCAGGGACAACATGCTATATTTATCCCCTTTTTGACCCTCACACATGAACTATATCTATACCAAAGTGGTGTTAGTGTTCCCAGGCATTAGGTCACACATTTGATTTGCTACATACAGATGGCGTGATTGAACATAGGTTACAGTGAACATTATTAATGGATCACCTTAAATTAGGCCAAAGGTGAACTGTCTGCATTCATGATGGTAGATTTTTGCATTCGGCGTTTCAGCACCTACTTAACGTCACTTCCCAGCCAACGAACGGTCAAGAAGTTGGATAGATATTCATGTACTGATAAGCTTGTCTTTGTACTGCAGTTTTAGCGATACTTAACTGCCTAATTTCAACCTTTTCCATCATTGATCAGACTAGTTTACAATTGTTATCTTGGATTTAACCTGAGTATGATGCCAAGGTCAAGTTACAGCTTGCGAGATACAGAGTTTGGTTTTTGGTTTGTTTCATCTCATATCAACATAATGTTTAGTCATAACGACGCTACCTTAGCACGTTCCTGGGTTTCATGACTAATAATTACCGCTCTCTGCAACTAGTTGGCAACGGTTCAAATTGAAACAGCGAGGATGTGCATTTTGCAACAAAGAAGGTCTTCCGACTGGGGCTCGAACTTTACCGTCTTTACCGACTGTGCCAGTGGAACCGGCCGTAGAGATAAACAAGATCCGGGTTTAAAACTCGGGGAGTGGTAAAAGAAAGAAGGGCGTTGTGTGAGGCAGAAAAAAGAGAGATGGCGTTTACTTAAGAGGAAGAAGAATGGGAAAGAAAAGTAAGTAAAACAATATTAAGAGAAGACTATTTTAGTTCGATTTTGAAACAAACAATTTTTGCTTAAGTAAATCACACTCGAATCCGATCCTGGAACCAACCAGTACTAAGTTATGAGGGTAAAATGCCTTGCTGAATGAAACAACGGGGGCCTTTGATGGGGCTCGAACTCACGACTTACCGATAAGGAGTCAGACGCTCTTCCTAGAAAAGTAAATAAATATCGATATTCAGTGAAGACGAGAATACTTCATTTAATAACTGTAGGTTTCCCACATTAACATTCGATCAAGACAATCTTCTGCTAGCACTACCGGGATAATAAATGGTGGTAGATAGACTTTATGGTTGTTTAATAGTCAGTTATCATTTCAACATAATCTCAACTCAACCATGCTAGAACGGCTATAGATTAATTCAAATTTAATAATGTATGCTTTCTTTCACCTTTCAGTGGAGATAGTGGTTTTCTGGTTGGATACTGAGTGTTTAAAAGCATGGGGAGGTTGGCGAAATGTAAGACTTACACTGTCAGATAAACATTATTTTCATAGAGATGGGCTGCGATTAGTTATCGAAAACGAACATAAATATATCGAAATTTGTGGAATACATCGAAAGTTATTGGCAATAATATACGTTGTGGAATGAAGAACGAAATGTACATCCGGTGTAGTTCTTTTATTGCCATTGGTTCATGATTGTTTTCTATATTGTTTATATATCTATGTCTTACTTTGTTTTTGTCTGTATGGATTACATTAATGCCATTTTTCTGTCTACTGGAGGTTGCTGCCAAAGAGTTTTGTTCTACAGCACGACCTAGTAATATATATGGATTTCTTGCGATCGACAGCACCGAGGTAGATTTTAGGACCTCAGACATCGATCCCTCATTGTCATTGAAATGCATGTGAGTTTCATAGTGATCGTATACTTTATACAAATAAAAACAACACACTGCCATACATACATATAATACTCCCACATGAAAGCTCTGGAAACCATTGACAATGTTGTGTAGTAACTCCTTTCTAAATAACAACCTAAACATTGTGAGTACTTTCAAACTGGTGTCTTCAGTCCCCGTTCTTATTTTGAGTACTTTTATATTCTGTATTTAGATCACCTCAGTGAAAAACCACATGATTATGGCGCATAAGCCTCGTATTATTCTTGGTGTGTCACAATATATATAATATTATTCCACAAGTATACACTGGTTCAGGGTGAATCCGTCCGCCGTAGTTCATATTTATAAGCTTATATCGGTCTGGGAATAAACCAATCCTTAAAGAACATGTGCATTTATTTACTTAGTCCTCTTGGTCCCGACAGGAACATAGGGTCTTAACTACAGCTTTCCATCCCCTACGGTTCTGCGCTTTGTGCTTGGCCTCGCCCCATTAGATGTGCGAAGTTCAGTGTTTAGAGTTCTTCTCCAAGTCTTGGTTTGACGGCATCGCATGCGCTTCCCTTGGGGGTTCCAGTCGAGTGCCTGTCGTGTGATGCTGGTTGGGTCCTGTCGTAGGGTTTGTCCAACCCACCGCCATTTCCGCTCCTTGATAGCTTCTGGAATTGATCTCTGTTGCGTTCTTTTCCAGAGTTCTTCATTGGAAATAGTGTCAGGCCATATAATACGGAGGATATGTCGTAGGTGTTCACAAAAACTTGGAGTTTCGAGGCTAGTGCTTTGGTGTGCTTCCGTGTCTCTGAACCGTATAACAAAACAGACTTCACATTGGAGTTGAAGATGGTCAGCTTGGTCTTGAGGAGAATGTTCTTGTTGGTCCAGACTGGCTTCATAGTGACATAGACGTGTGGAGCCTTTCAATTCTGGATTTGATGTCCTCCTCAGTCTTGCTGATAATGCTTCCTAAGTAAGTGAAGCTTCTCAACATCTTCTATGTGCTGTCCCGCCATTTGGGTGGGTGTGTTTGCAGCTGTGTTTACCCTCTTGCTCTTTGTTTTCTGGGTGATTATTTCTAGTCCTGTTTGTAGTGCAGCTGTGCTGAGGCGCTGTGGACTTCTCTTGTATGTGTTTGAAGTAGTGGGACAGTAGTCCAATGTCGTCTGCAAAGTCCAAGTCCTCCAGCGTCTTAACAAATGTCCACTGCAAGCCTCTTGGTTGGTCCATGGTTTGATTGAGCACCCAGTCGACAACCAGCGAAAAAGATCATCGGTGAGAGCAAACAACCCTTACTGTCTTACTCCAATGGTAACAGTAAAAAGGGAAGATAGGTCGCTGTTATGAATCACCTGGCAGGTCATACCATCATACAAACTGCGTATGATGCTCACAATTTTCAGGGGGATCCCATAGTGCCTCATTATCCTCCACGTGGTGCTTCTGCCGACGATGTCGAAGGCTTTCTTGAAGTCAATGCAATTGATGTACAGTCGTGATTGCCACTGCAAGGATTGTTCGAGTATGATACACAGTGTTGCTATCTGGTCAATGCAGGACCTACCAGCTCTGAAACTTGCTTGCTCGTCTTTCAATGTGTTGTTTACTGCTGTTTTCAGTCTCTCTGGTAGTATTATAGTGAGGACCCTGCTAGGTATGGATAAAAGTTGGATGCTTCTCCAATTATGGCAGTCTCCCAAATCTCCTTTCTTAGGAAGCTTGACTATATGGCCTGTCTTCCACTCTGTATGGATTTCTTCCTTCGCCAAGATACCCTGGAGCAGTCACTGCATCTTCCGTGCTGATGTTGCTGTGTCTGCCCTGAGAGCCTCAGGGGGAATGTTATTTGGTCCGGGAGCTTTTCCTAGTTTGAATTTCGCGATGACTCTAGATATCTCTTCGGTAGTGATGTGACCCATGTTAATCTGTAGATCCTCACCCGCTTCTATGTCCGGTGGATCTTCTACTGACTTTCCTGACAGGAGGCGACTGAAGTGCTCCTTCCAGCGTTCCAGTTGGTCCTATGGTTTGGGGAGTGTTCCCCCATCTATTCCACGAACAGGCTTGTCAGAGTTGGATCTTCTACACGATAGTTTCCTGATGATCTCATGCAGTGTCCTGGTGTAATTATTTGTCGCTTCTTCCTGTGCTCTTGACGCAAGCTGGTCTATATTGCTTCTTTCGTCTTGACGGGTGCCTTCCTTCTGTTGCTCCTTGTATTCTCTCTGAACTGTCTACTTCTGTGCCCTTGTCTTGGCTTGAAGACGTCGGCTCTTGCTGGTCCTGCGTTCTTCTACCTTTGCTATGGTGTCTTGGCTTAGTCAGCGCTTGTAGGTCATTTTCCTGAATCCTAGTTTCTCTTCACATGTTTCATGGTATGATGTTCTCTTATCTGTTCCCACAGGGCATCTATAGAGTGCTCGTTTTGGTCTGTCAATGTGTGGAATCTGTTTTGCAGGGCAATGGAGTACTCATGGCGTTGGTCTGGTGATGAGAGTATGTAGGTGCCAAAACGTTTTGTCCGTTGTTATACGGTTACTGGCTCGCTATCACCGACGCATGGTCTGAGCCTGCATCTGCTCCTCTGTAGAACCTTACATCTTCCATAGTTCGTCGCCATCGCCTAGATATCGTCATGTGGTCAATTTGGTACTGTGTTGTTTATGTATACTCTTGTGTGGAAATACTGCACCCCTATGACCTGGTCGTTCCGTGCACAGAAGTCTGCAAACAGCTCTTCTTAGTGAGTGGCTATCGAGCAGTGTCGAAATAACACGAAAATAGCCGAACATGTTATGAAGAGAATACCTTACTGAAAACGACCTCAAATGAAGCCACTGCCACAGGTGACTGTAAGCTAGACGTTTAAGTACGTACATCAATCAAAGGTTTTGGTTCTATTGAACGTGTTATGAATTGCTGATTAATATCTTTTTTATCCGTGAAATAAAAGTTGATAAAACATGTTAGGCGAAGATGTACCGACTGATGCACGCGACCTTTACTGCTATGTTTACGACTAAATAAAGTAATTCCATACCTAAGTTAAACTTTTCGGTAGATTCCGTGTACTTTGAGATGTGATATTCATTATCCAATTACGGAGAAGGAAACATTTACAGATTGGCGGAAATTACCGAATCATTTACGGAAACTGGCGGAGATATCCGAGAAAAATAGAAAACGTTTATGGATAGAGGACCACTCGGAACATCTCGTCCATTTATCTACGAAATAAACTCGGGTGTAATGATGTGGCGGCCATTTTATATTATGTGGCGGTTATATTATATGTTAATATTCAATATTTGAAATAATTAAAAAACTGGTAATGCACATGTACACCGATTGTAAGAACATATGTTTTATACAAACGTGTAGTCAGGTTTAATATAATGTAGTAAGAAGCCCAGAAAGGATGAGTACATCTGATTTGTGGAACTCTATTTTTCCATGTAGTTATTAAACGACCTACTCACATGTGTATTTCTACACTTATATACGAGCCTTGAATCCGAGTATTGGCGGAGAGGGCCGAGTGTGTACGATTGGATAGAGGACCTTAACTTGCCTCTCTGGAGAAATTGTAGGAAAGCATTGCAACCTCATGAAAAGCACCAGGGAAGCGAATAGTACATCTTTGAGGTCTGTTAAATAGTCATGTTCGAAACTACGAAAATATCCGTAGGCGAGTTTGATTAGTCATTTTGACAGTTTACTGAAAAACAAGGAATTATCTGAATTATTTAATAAATGTAGCAAGGAATTATTAGACTTACTTGATGAATGAAATGAATGAAATGAAATTAGCAGAATTATTTACTGAATTTAACGAGGAGTGGTAGAAGATGTAATAAGTGGATATAACGTAATTATGTACGGATTATCTTTTTGACGTAAATTGGGTATAAAACAAAAGTTAAAGAATGAAGCTTATTGTTTTAGGAGTGGATGTTTGATATACTAGCCAGCCGGACTGGATACCCTGCTTAAACTTTTGGAGAAATGAAGCTTATATTGTCCAACTTAGATGTGCATTCTACTTCAATTTGCATCTGAACAATTCACTTTGTAGTGGTTATATTTACTTTGGATTCCAAAACATACGGACCTCAAACTTGAAGGTAACATACTAGAATATTTTAGTTTTCACATCTATTATTTTAAGAAAAGTCATATTCTGTTTTCAATTTCGTAGATACTTTCCTAACTTCATCTGTTAGTTGATACATATTTACTTTTATACATTGTAATTGTTAAGTACTATTCAAAGAAATTGTTAATAGTCATTTGAAAAACAATACGTTTACACTTATTGAAAGTTTATTTCACTTATATTACACCATCTTCAATATCATAACGAGTGTTTAAAGCGTTAAAATAGTGTATTTGTGAACGATCTAGCTACCCAGTTTATGTTCGTACACAATAAAATGACATTTGTTTAAGTTTGTCTTAGGTTGGAGTCTGAAAATGAAATACAAGATGAACGGCCGATTAAATATAATACTGGTGTTATTTTCATTGCGCATGCATACTACGTTCCTTCTTTCAAATCAGTATCGATACTTACCACATAGTGTAATTACGTTTGTTTAGACTTCATTGTCATGGCATGTTTTCAATATACTTACGGTTCTTGTCTATGATCAGATCCAGACTGTGTTGTTGATAGTTGATGTACGGTTGTTTTCGTAATAGTGTATAAAGAAGAATGTTGGGATGAAGATACAAAAGTACAGACAGTTACTGGTATTGGACCCATTGTGGAATCGCTTTGGTTAAAACAATACAAGATAAATGCATTATAAAGATAGCCCATTAAGTATAGTAATTCGTAAAGAATGCAAACAACAAACATTTTCTATGACTCCCTGGTTTCGTTGTATGAATAAAATGCCTTTTTGGGACATGTCGTACAGCAGCTGTCAAAATAACGCAACAACGTTCTTACACAACAGAATCAGTAAGTTCTAAAACTTTTTCTTCAAATTGCTTACATTTTTAACACATATAGCAGACATTATTAAAGCGATATGTTGCCACAGAAATTAGTTTAAACAGTATTTATTTCCAAATAAGTATTTACACAACACACATCGATACAAATACATGGAAAATGGATTGGAAAACAAGTTACTTGAAACTTAAAATTCTTCTCCAAGTCGATAATTGAGATGTAAAAAAAATAGTGTTGGAATCGGTCTTTTTAATTCAAAGGTGAAAATGGGTGGTGAATTATTACTTTATTAGGAGAATACCGTAAAAAGAAGTGAAAAAATGCTATATTATAAGAGATTATTTGCCAATACTTGTTTAAAACACTGCAGTGGTACAATTTTCTCAAACTAAACACACATACTATTTTTCAAACCTTATAAATAATATTATCGAACAATATTTGTGTACAGCTTGACGTTTACTAGTCCGCTGTGGTTGTTTGTTGTTGTTGCTGCGGGTTTCATTGCTTTCGTATCACAATACTTTGCAAAGATTTACCACGATATAGAACAACCAATCAAACTATTCTGAATAACCATTTATCATGTAAATGGTCCAACTTCAGTTCCAAGTAATGTTTATTTCAATTATTGGAACGGAAAATATCCAAATCCATTCATTAAAGTTGTTGGGTTATTTTTGCTACTTTTACGAACACTTAAATGTCACGGTGAAATAAGCCACAAGGTAATAACGTTTGTATCGCTTCGATCTCAGTTGTTTTTTTAGATTCTAAGAGTTTAAGTGTAATCTGTGTAGAATCATGTTGGATGCTACCTGTCGAAGAGAGAGGCAATGAAGTATTCTAAAGAAAACGTATGCATGCAAAAAACATAACACAATACTACTACTAATAATAATAGAAAACAAAACTTTGAAAATACTGGGAAATGTGATTTGAACGTCATACAAAAACGTAGGAGTTGCAGAATGCAAAGCGAAACTGTAAATAGCTAGGATTGTCGAAATAGAGGGCATGTTAGTTTCTCTATATAGTGTAAACAATTATGTTATCATTTCAGAACGATTGCTTTCCGATAGAGTTGTAGCATTGAAGCACTGCTCATCGCTCTATATATTTGTTTAAATATAGGTCCTTGTCACTGTTCCGCTGACAACTGTTGCTTTTAAATCATGTACACGAAACGTTGTCAGTGACCTATCATACAGCTGCATATGTCCTTAATGTATCCTTGAATACATATTTCACAAATTAACAGATATACCCTACTATTCGAAACATAGTATAATTTGGCGCAAGTCCGATTTATTGGTGGTTCACTGTGTCCTTGCTCTGAAATGACTTCCACTCCAAAGTATCACATGTTCGCACCTGCTCATGTTCTATAGCGTGATAAGAAACGCTAGCAATAAAGGACACACTGTAATATAAATGTTTAAGCTTTCACCTACAATATACCTTTCCTATGTGGTGCCAATGGATAACTTACAATTGACGGCACATAAACTAGACTTGTCTCAGATCTTGGGATTTGTGGCATCATTAAGATGTGTGAATACTAAATAGATATTTGTGTTACGCACTGATTAGAATTCAAGACAGTTTTATTGCGGAATCATACCCCGGAACTTTGATGGAATCCGTGAATTTGTGACATATGGTGATGAAAATGCTCATCCGTATCAATGTTATCACATGTACGTGAATATATTGAAGAAATCGCTCTCCAAGAACTGTATTTCAGTACACTTTAATTGAACTGGTATGTTATTGGTTTAAAGGGGTGAAGTGTTTGCATCAAGCTTAACGTTGGTGAAATGCCACTTTAGTCTCTGTTTAGTAAACGTATATTTAAGAACAGAACAGAAAACTTTTATTTGTACATAATACATTATCTGTATTGGTGTAGATTTTAGTTTTCGTATAGTTGGGGAATCAGACAGTATTATAAACTCGTTATACATATTCTAACAGTGTATATGGGCTAGCGACTCGTGTTCATATGGACACAAGCTGTGTTTATGAGCCCATATACACTGTCAAGAATATACACAACTAAAAAATATACAGACATTATAATAAAGGTCACTTGGGATAGTCTATCTTTCAATCAGAAGGTTACACGGTCTAACAACGAGCTGACCCCGCACATACTATGTCTAGAACTTTGTTGAAGACACGGTGTTTACCCCTAACATACCCTATACATGTGTATATATATTTCATTACCTTTATGTAATCGATTGGCACGTTCCTTTTGACTTGTTGATTCATATCGGCCTCTTATCCAACGTGACCTGATGTTTAACACCTTTAAATAATTGTCTGGGACCTCAAATGTTTCATCTCTCTTATTTCACAATTTATGATATACATAATCTATTTGCACTTTGGCATTCAGTAAGTAAGGTCGATGTGAGTGTTTGATAGACACGATACAGCTGATGGGAATGAAACGCCAGTCTATTCACGCAGAGCCTCTCAGTTCTGCTCGTTCTGTTAATTAAATAATACAGAAGTACAGTATGCCACCATTAAAAACACACACTAACGTAAGTTTTAATTTTAAAGATAAAGTCTTGATTCTTGTTGTCGTTGTTTTTGTCGTTGTCGTTGTTTTTGTCGTAGTCCTTTTTGTTATTATTATTGTTATTATTATTATTGTTGTTGTTGTTGATAAAATGTTGTCAACATGTAAACAGGCAGACTATGTACAAGAGGAGGGTTGTAATTAGATGTGTGCCTTGCTGCTCAGCCCGTGTATCCTCTGGAACAACATTGTATTGAATTACATGTGTATATTTGTAAATCTATTTTGAGTAATATTGTATCATTAAATCAAACAAACAGGCATATTTAACTATATGGACGCCATTCATTTCAGCTCCATTGATGAGACGCATCTGTAACACGGCGAGTCTCAATAACGTTTAAAGTGATGTCATCTCTGCCACGTCTTTGAACTGCCAGTGACATAAGATGGGTGGTCGCGTGAACATGCCGGACGATTCCTACAAGTCCCATGTGACCCTGGAATCATTAACCGTATATGGTACGTCAACTATGTGTATAGATCTATAGTTTCTCATCAAGTTATTTATGTTTTATGTTGCTATACTTTAACATTTAAATCTTCATTAAGAATCATTAAGCACATAAAAACTTCATGTTCTTATGCTCCGACTGATGGTGACACAATCGAGACATTAGAACACTTAACGAACGATTCATTGACACTGTTCCTGCGTCGTCTGAGATGGTTAATTGTTGTGTTCGCCTAAGCTCTTTCACGTTAAAGACTTGCTAGTTGTATATTGACTTTAAGGCTTTAGACCTGTAATGGTCAATATTCCAATGTTGCCTTTTTTTGTTATCCTTGCTATCATCATCCTTTGAGGGATGTATTTCTGAAATTTTAGAAGATTTTACCGTCTAGAATG
>ENA-OREC01001974-OREC01001974.1-marine-metagenome-genome-assembly--contig:-NODE-1974-length-10922-cov-12.008022_pt1 | contig 10922 bp, 7 predicted proteins | sample MGYA00248626_ERZ508543 | MGnify/ENA primary metagenome ERZ508543 (study PRJEB26211, sample SAMN05518279) | marine metagenome | isolation source: Puget Sound, Washington, USA | host: Bankia setacea... | reverse complement strand
TGGTCAGCTTGACATTGTGTATGGTCAGAATTTTCCAGGCAATCCACATTCATGTATATATACCAGCAATGCTTATTACTGGCTATTTTACAAACGTACATTCTTTAAGTATAATTTGTAACTCTATACTAACTGTTATACTGTGGGGTTTGTAACATAGTTTAGTACCTTTATTGGGTCGCATCTTTAGTGGGTTATTCCTCGTGTGAGACACCTCTATATCCAAATCATATGTTTCCGTGTTTTCGTATAATTGTTCCATTTCTTCGTTTGAATTTGTATAAACCACCAACTCACAGACTACATAGATACCCCCATCCAGAGACCTCACTAAGAGACCTCACCCAGAGACCTCACCAGAGACCTCACCCAGAGACCGCACTCAGAGACCTCACTCAGGGATCACACCCAGGGACCTCACTCAGAGACCTCACCAAGAGACCTCACACATAGACTTCACTCAGGGATCACACCCAAATACCTCTCTCAGGGATTAACCCATATACCTCACTAAGAGACCTCACTCAGGGATCACACCCAGAGACCTCACTCAAGAATCACACCCAGAGACCTCACTCAGAGACCTCACCGAGAGACCCAACTCAGGGATAACACCCAGAGGCCTCACACAGAGACCTTACTCAGGGATCATACCCAAAGACCTCACTCAGGGATCACAACCATAGACCTCACTCAGGGATCACACCCATGGACCTCACTCAGGGATCACACCCAGAGACCTCACTCAAGAATCACACCCAGAGACCTCACTCAGAGATCACACCCAGAGACCTCACTCAGAGATCACACCCATAGACCTCACTCAGGGATCACACCCAGAGACCTCACTCAAGAATCACACCCAGAGACCTCACTCAAGAATCATACCCAGAGACCTCATCGAGAGGCCTATAGTTATTACTACGGCACGTGTTGTTTGCTTCCGTACTTCAAACATGCACCTTTAGAACTTTACATTCAACTTTCTGCGAATCATCTTTAAAAACAACAACATAACTAGTGTCTCGTGTTGTATGTAGTTCTAGACAAGAACAGCTGACTGATTTAATGTTTCGTTGATTTGTTTATCAATCTCGCTTTCATCATGTCATATGCGGGTCATTGCGTCTAACTTGCCAGTTCTTATTACAACAAATATGAACTGAAATCACACACTCCGCCGAGTTATTGAGCATGGCCTTTTTAGGTGTATGTTTTTAAACTAGACATTAAGACCTATTCAGTCTATCGTTGTCATGTCTTTAAAGATCATCCAGTACACAACAAAGTCCTCCTCTACTTCTCCAATGATGCGAGTATAGTAGACATGTCCGTGTTTAAGAACTTATTCAGGTATCATCATATTGTCCTTGAAATTGATGAAAGCACCAGAGTTTGCAGATTAGTAACTGTGTGTCACCATCACTTCAACACACATAAGTAGTAAGTAATGAGATAGGAGGTTGGTTTGCCGCTAGAGTAAGGCCCAACAAGAATCAGTTATAGTGCCAAATGTGATCATGAACCAGGAATTATTATATAACCAATCGTTGACTTTTTTCCCCAGAAATTCGTATCCGTTTAAGCTTTCCCCCCTGTTCTTTTCAAACCACATTCTGGGTTCTGGAATTTTGTTTTATTTGAGCTATATAAACCATGTTTGAAGTACCAATGGAAAGAACTTGAAAAGACGAATCCAACCGCACACCATTCTCAAAATCGCCAAATATCGAAACAGTTACGTGGTTTTGCGAAAACGCCGACGCAATATGTTCGTTTATTGTATTTATTCTATAATTACATTGCCTCTAGTGTCGTGTGTTCGGTAGAGCATCTATAACAACCTATCGCGCACTGTGTGACCGCCATTTTCCATTGTCACGTGTTGATTGTTCAATGAAACGCTTTGCAATCTAATCATGCCAAATCAAAACCTTGTATTACTAACAAAAGAAACTTATAGAACATAATTCTTCCGTGACGTATTTGTTAACCAGCTTGCGGAAGTTCCTACGTGCTGAAATGATGATGTACTTTAATAGTATTCTCATTTCCTGCTAGTATACCTAACACGGGTGCATGTAACCTTCGCAATTTATATATCAATAATCACAGTTAAGGATAGCCTCTGTAGAATGTATTAACAGATAACTGTTCCTAGCCAGAACCATATTTAGCACGGATGTATCGAGTAGCTGTACACAGTTCATTGTACAAGTGTTTCTTGTAAGAATTGATTCTCAAATGAAGCCAACATTATTTAAGATACGAGCACTGAGGGTACACGATAAAATATATAAGATGCACGTACAATGCAATACAACAAAACACATAGTTCTGGTCTGAAGTATGTATCTAAAGTGTTTATATTGATATCTTGATGTGTATTATGTCATTTTGGGTTGTATATTTCGCATGTACAATGTTTATTGTTCAACTGTTTATAAAATGCTCTTCATTTATTGGAGGAATAAAAGTAAAAGTTTTTCTGAAAGAATTGAATCAAGATAGAGATACTAGTAATTGAATACAGCAACACGAATGTAAGATGTACTCTGACTCATTTAAACACACCAGAAAGTTGTAATTGTTCAGTCTAATTATTGGTATTTAATCATTTGTATCGACTATTATAGTATAAACTAACTCACAGGTCTACGTGGGTTAAACTAAAGTACCCAAACTGTGTTGTTCAACAGCGATGAATTATGCTTTCATGTATTTCTTCTGTAAGTTTCTAGGGTTATACATCTACTTTCAAAATGATAAATCCATCTTGGAATAGTTTCAAATAAGCAGGCAATTGGTTGAGCAACACAAATGTTCAGTTTTCTCTCAGTTTCTAAACAATTCGAACGCACGACGAGTCACGTTAATAATTCGTACCGTCGACGTGACTAATCCGTTAGTCAATCAAACACATTAATCCAACGCCTATAAAGTCCAGCACAACTCAATCCATGGAAACACTACACATGCTATCCACTATCATTGACCGTGCCACTATACATGTAACAACAGAAATTAACTCAACTCATTTGACCAGATTGCATTAAGCATTCCACAGAACACAGAAACATCCCATATGGAGGTCTAGAGCGTACACTTAGTATGAATGTTGTCAACTTTACGTCTTTTCGCTTGTGACTTTCATTATACTTCGGGTCACCTTTATTTACCAAAGAATGAAAGGTTTATGCTGCTTTTGTACTGAAAGTGTCCGTCTTAAATTGACAGTGTTGTCCCCGCCACACAACACAAAACAAGACATCATTATACCAGCTGTGTGGTAAATGACTATTATACCAGCTGTGGAGTTAAAGGACTATTATACCAGCTGTGGGGTAGAGGACTATTATACCAGCTGTGGGGTAAAGGACTATTATACCAGCTATGGGGTAGATGACTATTATACCAGCTATGGGGTAAACGGACTATTATACCAGCTGTGAGGTAAAGGACTATTATACCAGCTGTGGGGTAAAATGACTATTATACCAGATGTGGGATAAAATGACTATTATACCAGCTGTGGGGTAAACGGACTATTATACCAGCTGTTGGGTAAAGGACTATTATACCAGCTGTGGGGTAAAATGACTATTATACCAGATGTGGGGTAAAATGACTATTATACCAGCTGTGGGGTAAACGGACTATTATACCAGCTGCGGGGTAAAGGACTATTATACCAGCTGTGGGGTAGATGACTATTATACCAGCTGTGAGGTAAAGGACTATTATACCAGTTGTGGGGTATAGGACTATTATACCAGCTGTGGGGTAAAGGGACTATTATACCAGCTGTGGGGTAAAGGACTATTATACCAGCTGTGGGGTAGAGGACTATTATACCAGCTGTGGGACAAAAGGACTATCATACCAGCTATGGGGTAAAAGGACTATTATACCAGCTGTGGGGTAAAATGACTATTATACCAGCTGTGGGGTAGAGGACTATTATACCAGCTGTGGGGTAAAATGACTATTATACCAGCTGTGGGGTAAAGGACTATTATACCAGCTGTGGGGTAAAATGACTATTATACCAGATGTGGGGTAAAATGACTATTATACCAGCTGTGGGGTAAACGGACTATTATACCAGCTGCGGGGTAAAGGACTATTATACCAGCTGTGGGGTAGATGACTATTATACCAGCTGTGAGGTAAAGGACTATTATACCAGTTGTGGGGTATAGGACTATTATACCAGCTGTGGGGTAAAGGGACTATTATACCAGCTGTGGGGTAAAGGACTATTATACCAGCTGTGGGGTAGAGGACTATTATACCAGCTGTGGGACAAAAGGACTATCATACCAGCTATGGGGTAAAAGGACTATTATACCAGCTGTGGGGTAAAATGACTATTATACCAGCTGTGGGGTAGAGGACTATTATACCAGCTGTGGGGTAAAATGACTATTATACCAGCTGTGGGGTAAAGGACTATTATACCAGCTGTGGGGTAAACTGACTACTATACCAGATGTGGGGTACATGACTATTATACCAGCTGTGGGATAAAGGACTATTATACCAGCTGTGGGGTAAAGGACTATTATACCAGCTGCTGGTAAAGGACTATTATACCAGCTATGGGGTAAAAGGACTATTATACCAGCTGTGGGGTAGAGGACTATTATACTAGCTGTGAGGTAAAGGACTATTATACCAGCCGTGGGGCAAAAGGACTATCATACCAGCTGTGGGGTAGAGGACTATTATACCAGTTGTGGGGTAAAAAGACTATTATACCAGCTGTGGGGTACATGACTATTATACCAGCTGTGGGGTACATGACTATTATACCAGCTGTGTGGTAAAGGACTATTATACCAGATGTGTGGTAAAGGACTATTATACCAGTTGTGGGGTAAAAGACTATTATACCAGCTGCGGGGTAAAGGACTATTATACCAGCTGTGTGGTAAAGGACTATTATACCAGCTGTGTGGTAAAGGACTATTATACCAGCTTTGTGGTAAAGGACTATTATACCAGCTGTGTGGTAAAGGACTACCGTGTACATTCAAAAAGTATTTTTTACGACATTTCATACAAGCTGAGTCCTCAACAAGGCAACTTTCAACAGCTCAAGTTCTTGATGACGTCATTTATTCTTATGGACTGTCGTCCATCTTTACTCCTGCTTGTGAGAAGGTGGCTTAAGTATTTGACATTGTTATGGTGAAAAAACTGTTCTATACCAACGTTGACAGAATCGAGTCCATCCAACCACATTTATCAAACTTACGTAATATAATGATATCGAAATGTTCGTAAGTACTGCTAAACATGATAAACGTTATATTTATAGGTTTATACAGTTGACTGTATAATTACCTTTTTATTATATATCCAACTGTTTAAAGAAAATGCCACTTTTAAATTACATTTTGTTCTTATTGCCTTACCTTGTAAACAAGAAAACGTTACATACATTCGATTTTTAAATTATATGCACTTGCTACTTAAGAGAACGTCGTCATATAAAAATACACACACAGTTAATTAATATACCGAATAATAAAAAATTCGAAACAAAACAAACTTATGGCCCGTAATTGCGGACTATCGCCGACGAATGCACGTTGCATTTTATCGTATTGCGTCACTTTTATGTACATGTCTGCTACATACATTTAGTTAAAGATGGTTTTCATACCGCGGGGAGAGGAATCTGGATTATAGATGTGTTTATGCTATAAAGAATGTGATATGTGTTAAAACAGGATTGGATTGGCGAAATTTAAGGTTCAAAATGGAGCGAATCCGGAAAAAAGGAAAACAACATGACAGCGCGGATGTGACATTTCGGATAGTGCCGACCACAGACGAAAATTGGCATGCTCATAGTGACTTATCAGAGTCAGTTTGTAGCTAACTTGTAGCTACTCTTATTTGTTGTTGTGGGTTATGCCGCCGTCAACTTGAATTTTTTCTAGGAATTGGAACTCCTGTGTTATCAAACCTCGACTGACAACAACACGCGCTCAACAAGTACATGGGTCGGGAATTGTTCATGTTTTGCTTAGTTTTAAGGCTCTGAGTCAGATATCCTTTTCAATTTAGTTAATCAACACTATTCGTAATTATAGTGTTTATAATAAAGAGTATGTTTACGCTCGTATTCTGTTTACAAACGATCAAACGAATTGAACCAGCACCTCATTCGGATGCTTTTCTCGGTCAATGGCTTTTATCGTTGACTTTACATGGAGGTCAACTGCACTCAACTGTGCAATAACTACCGTCCAATAGCAACCATACAATACTGTAGGATATTGTACGGTCACGTGGTAGGATTGGTGCGATGTGATTGGCCGTTTACAGTTGGGTATATAATAAATACTTATATAACAACATCACAAAACAGAAGATGAGCTGGACATATATTTTAACTTTCTACTAGATCTAACGGAGTTCCTATGGTTAAATTCAGATGTTCTAAATTAACAAATTTTAATTAGAACTGACTTAACAATTCTATAAGTTTAAACATGAAACAACACGCTAATAATTTTAGTATAGGAAACCCACACAGGCTTTAGGCATGTTGTCGAATCCTTAATTGTTTAATAACATTTGCATCAAATTAAAACTTGGTATTATTTAATAATCCCCATTTGGCTGGATACTTCATTGTGTGTGCTGTTGTTGAAGCGGTTGTTTCTGTGGTTTGACTCAGATGGTTGTTTGAAATAAACTTCGAGCTAAACACTTTACTAAGTATCGTCTAGACAGGTGCTCTAAACATGTTATGATTCAATTGTATTCAACATTGGCCTTATTTCCGACTCAGGTCAATGATATAACGAGGAACAGTTGTTTACTAGTTTTAATGATTCGAGGCAATCAATAATGGGTATAACAATTTATCTCATGGCTGTTTTCAACCACATTTTAATAATGGGAACTGAAACAACTTGCATCTTTACTATATAACACAATTAAAATTAAACATCTGCTAGACTATAACATTTAATCACAAGTTCCGATAAAAACAAACAATACGTTCCTATCAAATCATATTCCGAAATCACCACACGTGATGGATACAGGTTTGTTATTAACATTCGAGCGAAATCTCCACACGTGATGGTTACAGGTTTATTGTTAACATTCGAGCGAAATCTCCACACGTGATGGACACAGGTTTATTGTTAACATTCGAGCGAGATCTCCACACGTGATGGATACAGGTTTGTTGTTAACATTCGAGCGAAATCTCCACAGGTGATGGATACAGGTTTATTGTTAACATTCGAGCGAGATTTCCACACATGATGGATACAGGTTTATTATTAACATTCGAGCGAGATCTCCACACGTGATGGATACAGGTTTATTGTTAACATTCGAGCGAGATCTCCACACGTGATGGATACAGGTTTGTTGATAACATTCGAGCGAAATCTCCACAGGTGATGGATACAGGTTTGTTGTTAACATTCGAGCGAGATCTCCACACGTGATGGATACAGGTTTGTTGTTAACATTTGAGCGAGATCTCCACACATGATGGATACTGGTTTGTTTTTAACATTCGAGCGAGAACTCAACACGTGATGGATACAGGTTTGTTGTTAACATTTGAGCGAGATCTCTACAAATGATGGATACTGGTTTATTGTTAACATTCGAGCGAGAACTCCACACGTGATGGATACAGGTTTGTTGTTAACAATCGAGCAAGAACTCCACACGTGATGGATACAGGTTTGTTGTTAACATTCGAGCCAAACCCCCACACGTGATGGATACAGGTTTATTGTTAACAATCGAGCAAGAACTCCACACGTGATGGATACATGTGTGTTGTTAACATTCGAGCGAGATCTCCACACCTAATGGATACAGGTTTATTGTTAACATTCGAGTGAAATGTCCACACCTAATGGACACAGGTTTATTGTTAACATTCGAGCGAGATCTCCACACGTGATGGATACAGGTTTATTGTTAACATTCGAGCGAGATCTACACACGTGATGGATACAGGTTTATTGTTAACATTCGAGCGAGATCTCCACACGTGATGGATACAAGTTTATTGTTAACATTATAATATATTGGTTATAGGGATGAATAGCCATCCTCACTTTAATACAAATGCACAGGTATTAACAATGCATGGTAACGGTGTGCACGTTGGTTCATGTGCGTTGTTGTTTGCAATAAGCTTACTGTTCCCTTGGGGCGTGTCACTGTAATTATACACGGAAACACCTTTCATTACAATAATATATAACGTGTCAAATGGGTTATGGCTTGGCAATGTTTTGTGTGGGTATAGTCAATACAAGTACATAGTTAGTCTATGTCTGACATGATGATGTTTATGAATTTCATAATATCGTCAATACAAGTACATAGTTAGTCTATGTCTGACATGATGATGTTTATGAATTCCATAATATCGTCAATACAAGTACATAGTTAGTCTATGTATGACATGATGATGTTTATGAATTTCATAATATCGTCAATACAAGTACATAGTTAGTCTATGTCTGACATGATGATGTTTATGAATTCCATAATATCGTCAATACAAGTACATAGTTAGTCTATGTCTGACATGATGATGTTTATGAATTTCATAATATCGTCAATGTACAGTGACACTATTGTTGGGACTATCACTTTTCACGAAAAGACTTCCTACACCGTGTTTTACCTCGTATTGTCCCCTGTGTGTGTGTCTATCCCTGTTATGACACGCGGTGCACATCGTATACCATCTTCATGTCAGCTTTCACATTATTTTCACTAGTAAAAGTGGCATCACTTTTTCTAAACACGATATGAAACACGATATGAAATAGGTCAGGGAATAAATTACTTATAGCAGTAGCTTAATTTAACCAAACTACATCGTGTGCATGCTATTATTAATAAAGCAAATTTAATAAGGAAGATAACACAAGTTAATGATAAGCCTCACATACAAGGAATAGGGAATATGTCAATGGTAAATAGTAACACAGGCCCAAGAATATGTTGGTCACAAACCTATTACAAACTAATACATTATCATTGTACAGTTTTCAATAATTATGTTTCTTCTGAATAGATGACAGCATACACATTCATTCCGAAATGGTATAACTTTTTCAGACATCCGGCAACGAAGTGACAGGTTAGGATGTATAAAACATACTAAAACAACCAAATAACTCATAGAACATGTTGAAGACATGACTGACTGAGCGTTTGCAGACAATAATAACGTTTACATGACTAAGTAATTGATTACCTATCTGTCTCCTAAACGGCATGTATATGTAACGATAAAGTATGAGTTTGTGAAATGAACGCTTTTGTCTTTTCAATTTGTGACATTGATATTTGTTTTGTGTTTTTTTTGTATTGAAACGAAATTCTGAAAACAGTCGGGTTATAAATTGTCATGATGATGGTACTAATAATACTGTGTTGTTTACTGACCATTGCATAAGCATACTGAACATGGTGAAATAAAATACATATATCCTCATTTAAAAACAAATAACTACAAATAAAAACAAAAGGTTCGTAGTAGATGTATACTTGCATTCGTTGACAGCTGACATTTATATAACAGTAGGACATTTATCAGATTGCTCGTTCTGTGATTTATTAACTCCGTACAGAGTTGTGTCCTGAGCTCTGTTTCTGTTTCTGCTCTGACTTCTACAAGTTAGCTGTACATTCAAACTAGAACAAGATGGTAGATAATAATCTTGGAGCAAAGATAACGGCACGCGAGTTGCAAGTCATACGGCTTTATTTTTGCAAACAACATAACTGTCAAACTCTTGCATGTACATTTCGTTGTTGCGCTGATGCAACAGTAGATGTAAACTAACTATAACTAGAAATATTACATGTATAACAGCACAAGTAAATGCACACTTTCTAAAACAAAGCCAAACAATGTTAGTTAGTTTGAGAGTTGTGTCTCTACCCTCTACATGATTCTTGTAGCGTTTAGTGAAGACTGGCATGACTTCTTAAACGTGTTAATTATATGCGATCGTTACAATCGTTTCTATATTTGAAGACACGTTTCATACTTTATATTCTAGTAATATGTGTGTCTACTAAGCGACAAGGCAGTGATTCAAATTAACATTGATAGCTACATTGCGTATTAAAGTTATGCTCTCTTTTCCAGTTGATTAATTAAAAAAGAAATTAAGACATTAGAATAAACATATATTAATATGAATGATTCTTATGAAGAAATATGTGATGTGGCTCAATGTAAATAACAAAACATCGCGTTTCCTACTTTCAAATTGCCCGCAAGTACTAAAATATATGTTAACACTGACCCGTTAAATGTTGTTTTTGACTATTTCAGTATATGATTATTATTTCATAAGCTCGTTATGGATGTGAAGTACAGATCAGTATGGCAATTTCTGTTTTTGAGCGAAAGTCCACCTTTTAATATGCATACTCTCTGTGTCAACTAGTATCTCCTTAGAACATTAAAATAATTAAACATCCCGGATCCAAGGCAACCACATACAATATGATCATCTTATATCCCGGATCCGAGGCAACCACATACAATATGATCACCTTATATCCCGGATCCAAGGAAACCACATACAATATGATCACCTTATATCCCTGGTCCGAGGCAACCACATACAATATGATCATCTTATATTCGGGATCCGAGGCAACCACATACAAGATGATCATATTGTATCGCGGATCCGAAGCAACCATTTACAATATGATCATATTATATCCCGGATCAAAGGCAATCACATACAATATGATCATCTTATATCCCGGGTCCGAGGCAACCACATACAATATGATCATCTTATATTCCGATCAGAGGCAACCACATACAATATGATCATCTTATATCCCGGGTCCGAGGCAACCACATACAATATGATCATCTTATATCC
>ENA-OREC01001973-OREC01001973.1-marine-metagenome-genome-assembly--contig:-NODE-1973-length-10922-cov-13.679668_pt1 | contig 10922 bp, 5 predicted proteins | sample MGYA00248626_ERZ508543 | MGnify/ENA primary metagenome ERZ508543 (study PRJEB26211, sample SAMN05518279) | marine metagenome | isolation source: Puget Sound, Washington, USA | host: Bankia setacea... | reverse complement strand
CAGAGGAGCAGAATTAATATAAGATCTAATCTTGTTTTCTTATCCTCAAATATATTATGAAGCAATCTATATTTATAAACATGTACATGTATGTTTGTGTGCTATTTATCCAATTAATACAGTTTTAATTCATTATTATTAAAAGCAGGATGTATCACAAAACTTATGTACGCCATGGTTCAATCCTGAGCCGAGGGAATACTATCTAAATAAATTATTTTGGTCATTCAATCACACGCGTACACAAACAAACGGACTCGCTGGCACACGTACGCTTACATAACTGTACACACGCACATATACGTACTCGACAACTACACTTTAACTAGCTGCAACAGTAAGTCCCTATTTCATACATAACTTAAACTAACAATCACTTAGATAGATATTCACAACAAATACAATACTATTAGGGCGGGAATGTTACAATTACAGAACAGAAAAAATGGCTCTTGATAACCCGTTTTAATAATCGTTGTTAAGGTGTCTCAATCATTCAACGTGTCATCACTGTCAAACTCTCATTATTCGGTACTCCTATTTCTGCTTTAATGCTCATGCTCATGCTAGTGGTAGTTACTAAAGGATACAGCTGTTGACTTTCTCTTTCTTTGCACAAATAAAATGCTTCATTATTATTACAAAATTGTTTATGCTAATACTATGTGTTATGCTATCAGAATATGCAAGAATTGCAATCTGCTTTGGTGTCTGTATATGTATTGACTTTGAGCTCAGGTATGTTACAAGTTGAATCCATATGTGTTGTATTGTTGGAAATTCTTCCCAAAATATATAACCTTCACAAAAATTATATAAACTTGATTTTTGTTTACACGCATATGGGTTTTTATTTGTTGATATACTTCTTGTAAGTAACTCTTACTGGAGGCCTCTTTAAGCTATAGCAGTCGTTGTATTCAAAATAATGGTATAAAAAGGCTTTTCCAACATATGTCTTGGTCTAGGCTTAATTTCTCCTTCCATTTTGACTGAACTTTGATGTCATTATATGACTAAAGTTGCATGTTATATACAGTTGTAATAACCTGTTTTTATTTAGTTTAACCATACTTACTAGTTGATCATATTCATATATTATATCTTCTTGCTTTAAAACATTCAACATACCAAAATAGTATGCTGTCTAACAACCTGTAATACTTTAGAGAGTTTAGTATCTCATCTAAATCACCTACCAATTGGTATTTTAACACAGCTAAGATGTTAAATGAACAACTACAAAACGTATCAAGCAGACAGAAAATAATTAAAACACATAACGTGCGCTGATATGTGTCGCACATTAATTGTTTATTTGAAAGATAGCACCAGCTTGTTTTCATATTGAAAACTACATGAATGCAGTTGGCAAAAAATAGAGAGTAGTTAATGCCTTTAATTCAAATCTACAAAGGCACTGCATTGCTGAAATATATAAAACTTCTCTTTTCAAATTGTTTCAACAACATCATATTACTAAAGACTACATGCCAATGATACGTAATATTTAATTGTTTATCATTTACACGTATCGTATATAATTTAATTGCGAAGCATGACTTGTTATACAATACCTTTAGCATAGTACCAATCGTTTATCACGTATAATGTGCGTGTATTTTATAATGATTACATTTACATTTCACAGGAGAAGATTTTTACCGCCGTATTTGCAAAAAAATACCAGGAAGTGGTGCTATATGTTCAGGGCCTAGTAAAACCAAACCAGAGAAACATGGGAACGAACCTCCAACAAAACCAAAAAACAACCGAAACGACGATATGGTGTCTTCAAAGGATGTCACAAGGAGACCAAGACCAAAGGTGACCAGACGACCAACTCCCTCAAGGAGGCCTGTTATAACACTTTTGCCTATGAAACATTAGATCATTTACATTGGTATTTGCTAATAGTTATGACTATAAACTATATTCTATAAGGACGCAAACTCAAAGCTGTCATGCTACTAAAGCATCGAATCTATAAATAGCCATACGTTGCAAAATAAACAGCATGTATTTCTTCGCTTGTGTACATGTATATTTCGTATTTATTTATGTTGCTCTACCTTTCTTGTTAAGTTATCGAACTGTTCTCGAACATTCGTCCTAGTAATTGCCTTTAAAGACAGTTTCGGCATTTTTGTTTGCGCATCCTATTGCGCAGGTGTTCCTTAGCCTCAAACCCAGGAGTTGCGGGTTTGAATCCCATCGGAGGCTTAACCTTTTATTTTTTAAATTTCTCTATTTTTAAAAATCAATTGAATAGTTGTTAATAACTAATAATGAAATCAACATAGTTAAGAATGTATGACCACTGTTTGTTAAAAAAATAGCAAATTCACTTGACATGAATGATTTTAGGCAAGTTCGAACTTTCTACATGAACTCATATTGAATACAGGATAAAAAGTAGTACGGTGACATATACTTATTATTACTTTTTTAGATAAGAAACAAATCAACTTTCTCTCGATTTATTTTAAAAATTAGTCGACTAGTTTATCAAATTTTGTCCTAATAATGCACACAACTTATATACCTATCATGTTTAGTGGTATGTTTCAACGTAAGGTCGATAGGATAGAGTATGAAAATGTCCAACTTAAGTCAAAATTGTTGGCAAAAGTGGGTGTGTTTAACATCATGTTTTCGAAATAACGAGCACGGTGACCAACTGTTTGTTTAGCTTGTTGAATTCAGCATTACATTTCCTCAAATATATGTAAATATAAAACAAATATTTCGAAAGTGAAAAAAGGGCCGAAAACGTCTTTAAACAAATTAAACCCACTTGTTATATTTAAAGAGCCAATACACATACTATTTAACAATGTTAAATTGCTTAAATTGTGTTGTACATGTATATACTGTTTGGGAACATTGACCAGATACTCCCGAATGCATTACCAAAATAGGTGTCAAATGTGTTAACAATGGATACCTGTTATTTACTCTGTTGTAATAACACGACACTCTAATCCAACTATTTCACAATTCAACAGTACATGTAACGAATTCAAGAGTGTCAATGCAAAATATGAAATTTACTTATTGTCAATACATTGTATTATGATTGAAGTTGCCTCTAATCCGAAATGTACACACTTATTATAGAGAACAAAGTCGTTTAACATTGGAGTTCTGATGCGTGTGTTCTATGGTTGTATTGTTAGTAGCTAACTCTTATATACTTGTATCCAATTCAAAACCGCAAAACCCGAGGGCGACCGAATCTTTAGACGTCCTATTAGACCTTCAACAAAACCAAAACTGGTGCTACTAATGAAGCCATGGGCACAGTAGATCATACATCACCTAAACGTGTTCAACATAACAAATAGCAATACGGCCGAGGCCAAACACATAGTCATGGTCTTCTCAAACTAATGTAATGGAATATTGAAGGACTGAAAACAAAACTTTTGCGGTATGATATAGCTGAACGTATTAAACAATATGACTTAATGAGTATACTAGATACCTGGGATGTGGAGACAGAGAATTGTCAAAACTACTTTATTGTCTGGGCTGGTTCAAGGTGAACGTGGATTTGAGGTATATTTCTTTTTCTTTTGATTAAGATTAAGTATATGTTCAAGAAATAAACTCTGGCGGGTTCTTTTTGTTACCTTTGAGCAATTTTTGTATCACCATTTTAATTAACATATAGATAGTGTTTATTATGCTTATATGGTTTCATCACATAGATACCATACTAGTGGTGTAACTAGCCATTTTAAATCTAACTTTATATCTAGAGTTACCCTATTGAATGAGGACTATTTTGCGAAGGTTTTAAGCATATAATTATAGTTCTATAAACTACATTACCAGGTAAAACCGCATATATTTACGTTACTTATCACATTTAATATAATTTAAACATACTTTATATATATGATTATATTCCCATCGTGTAAAGAAACATATATCCAACATTAATTATTTTTGCAAATTTGTATTACATAATTATTGTACCAGTATATGTGTGTTACTAATACGAGGTGAAATTGGTGACTTATTATAAGTCAAGTTATGTTGTTCTGTTGTTAACTCTAATGAACTAATCGTTTATTGTTTATGGAAATAAGATTGTAAACCACATTACTTTAATTAGTGTACATTATCCAATTGCATAATAACTTTCTTCATCAATGCAGCATGACATTCAAAATGTTTAATACAAGTTACTTACAAATGTGTATGTTTAACTGTTTCAACAGAGACTTCGTCTTACAAAGAAGATATGTTAGACATAACACAATGATAACAGTGCACAGTCAATTATTAATCTTAAAATTCCCCATGTTTGCTATGTATTAATAAGAACTAAACTATGTATAAATAAGACATCAACAACAAAGCTAAATGGCAAAAAAATGACGAACTAATGAAATGTTGAACTAATTGCTATATTAACTGTTCTACAACTCTTAAACCAAAACAAGAGAATGAAACAGCAACATTCTAATTCACTGATTAGCTATTTACTTATTATTGTAGTTACTACTGCATTTTGACAGACTCTTAAATGATGCATGGTAACTTTTGGCATTTACCTTTGCACCATATACATGAACAAGGTACATCACTCACACAATATCATTTAATTAGTCTAAGAACAGCCATTGTTCTGTTGTAAATAGGGGTCAAATTCCTTAGGCATACGATAGCAGCTTCAATGAAAAGGTGAAAAACCAAAACATCCACACTGAATCTTGAACGGTATTATCAGAAGCTTTGGAGACTTGTCAAACATTTGAATGACAAGAACAATTAGAGAGTTGCAAAAGCCTTGCAAGAGAATGGTGACATACAAATAGGCAGCTAAACGTATATCTGATAAATATGAAGATGTAAGTAACATTCCAGTCATTATGAAACACCAAAAAGAAAAAAGACCGAAACAATGAAAGAAGAACTCGTGGCATCGGAACACATGAAAGAATGCCTGACACTAAGCGAGGTCCAAGCAGCCGCCAGCCAAAATACAAGAAGTCTCAAGTACCAGATGGAGCCACAAATGAAATGTTGACACACTTGGACAAATCAGCAACATGAAAATATATTACCACAGCTGATCATTCCGTACGTACACTGCGACAAAAATGTAGGGAGGCAATCATTATACCAATTTTATTTGACAATAGGGAAACCACATATTGACCAGCAGAGGGGAAGGCTAGCCAAAAGCTGATGATAATGCGTCAGCTGGCTAGGACATGGAGCAGATATTCAAGCCAAGCTACCAGGGAACAGTTAAACAGAGAAACATACAGACCCAAGTTAGAATACAGCTTATTAGCATAAGCAGCCACTGCCAAAGACAACCTACTGAGCTTAGATAAAGCTCAAAACAAGACACTACGCATTATTACAGAAGCCATGAAGTACATCATGAAGGAACACCGGCAAGGCGTAAGGAAATCACAAATATGGAAGAAATTGTATTAGAAAAATATTTTTATGAAACATTATATGATAAAAAAAATAATTCCAATATCACAAACAAATTGCTTTTTCGAAATGCCAATTACAAAACTGCGAGAAAATGAATATATTGTTTGTGAAGGAATTCTAAGTGAATATGAATGCAAAAATGCGTTAGATCAAATGAGCAGTAACAAAAGCCCCTGATCTGACGGACAGTTGAATTCTACAAAACATTCTGGGACAAAATAAAAAAACTATTTGAATTCAATAAATCATTCCTTTCAAACAGGACACCTTACGCAACTTCAAAAGCATAGTGTACTCATAACATACCTAAATCTGGAAAAATAAATTTAACAAACAGGCGACCCTTAAGTCTTTTAAACATTGATTATAAAATCGCTACTAAAGATATAGCCAATATAATTAAGAAAGAACTTTCTCCAATCATAAGTCCATCCCAAACGGGTTTTATAGGCGGTCGTTTTATAGGAGAAAATATATGGACAACACTATATTGTATCCAATACCTAAAGGATATGAACTAACCATGTATTTTATTATTTGCAGACTTTAAGGAGGCATTTGGTAGTCTAGATCACGGATATTTGTTACAATGCTGTTTAACCATTTTAATTTCGGACATGATCTCATGAAATGGATAAAACTGTTATACACTGATATTAACACAATAATAGTGAAATATGGCCATTTAACTGAATCATTTAATGTAAAACAGGGAGTGAAACAACGATGCTATTTGTCGTCGATACTATTTATCATATGTACAGAGTAATTGTCCAAGTACATTGAAAAAATGAAAATGTTAAGGGAATTAAAATAAAGCAAACATAATTAAAGCAAACACCATTTGCCGATGACGCGACGTTCTATAACAATGGTACTTAACATAATTCCTTTAACTGTCTAATAAAAGCCATAAGCGATTTTAGAAAATTATCAGGATTACATCTTAATTCAAACAAAACGATATTTCTGCGAATTGGTAGTTTACGACATACACATCTTTTATTTGCAAACCATTCGAAATTCCATTGGTCTTCTAAATCTGCAATATCTCTAGGTGTACACTTTACTAATGATGAGAACATAATTGTCAATTTAAACTTACTACTTCCAACTGTAGAAAACTTTAAGAAATGTCTACAAAGATGGCAACACAGAAAACAAACCCTACTTAGAAAAGTAACAGTCTTAATAACAGTTGCCCTCCCAAGAATTACCCACCTATTGACAACCATACCAAATCCTCCAGAAAACACATTAAATGATATTGAACGTACCATTTTACACTTCATATGGGATGGAAAACGAAGCAAAATAAAATGAGATATCTTACAACAAAGCATTAAAAATGGTGGAGTATACCAAACATATCACATATATTAAACGCTAGTAAAGGTAATTGGATCAAACGTCTTTTAGATTAAAACAATAAGGGAGTGTGGAATGTATGTTTCAACCAATTAGTTCAGCCCCATGGAGGCAATCTTATTTTAGAATGTGACTTGAACAAAAAGGATATCAAAACGATCTGCAAAATTAATACTTTCATGTATGAAGTTCTCACTTCTTGGATGACCATACAAAAGTTAGAAAATACAAACTCTCGAAGGAAAACAATAGTATGGAATAACTCTTACATCAGGCTGAATAACACGGTTGTCTTTTACACTTTTGATAACTTTCAAATTATCTACTGCATCCCTGCAACAGAGTTCCTAGTATGTTCATCCTTTATGAAGAGCATCCCTATCAGCATAAAAAAAATCGATTTGTGTTAGATAATGCAATAAAGGACAGCAATATTCAAATATAACAGATAGCTCTAAGAACAAATAAAGTCATTAAATATTTCAACAGTTTGCAAAAAGGTAAAACAAAAGCAAAACCAAAACAGGAAGTTAAATGGGACACAATCATTGAAATGAGATTTTTGATTCAAACGTTAGTTCTATTATTTTGTATTGGGTAGAGCTGTGGTGGCTGGCTAGCCATAGTTGTACAAAACAAGTTCACATTTATGCTTGTAAACGTTTTCCAGGTGCAAACAAACACTCTTGCAACGATGCCATATTAGCAGATCCAGGCAGATTTCCTATGGTCATTTATTCTGCTAGGCGAAGCATTACATTTTGATTAAGGATATTGTCTTTACCAAATGACAGGTACCTTAAACTATGTTATAACATGTTGTTTTATCATGATACTATCGGTTGTACAAACTGGGTGACACACGTTAGAAAACATTTAAACGAGAATTGTTATGGTTATATTTGGAAGGAAAAGGAAGTTACACAACCTGAATTGTTTCTTTCTGAGTATTCAAATAGGATGAACTGTCAATATGTACAACACTGTATCACAAGATGTAATCTAACGAGTAAACTACAGCTATATGTCGATTTAAAAATGATTATAATGTAGCAAAATATGTGTTTGCAGTTGATATTTGTAAGTTCCGACGAACACTGTTTAATTTCAGTAGCTCGTCGCACCTCCTGATGATAGAGAAAGGTCGCCGATATAACCTTGACATGGAGGCACGTACCTGTCCCTATTGTGAATCATGTATATATCATGAACTACATCTTGTACTCCAGTGTCCACTATATGCTAATTTAAGATGTATATATTAACATGATATGTATGTCAATGGTCTGAAACGTCTTATGTTCATTTGATGTCATGCGACAATGAGACAACAGTTAAAATGGTAGCAATGTTTGTACATGGCGCTTTAAAGAACGGGACAATTTATTGGAGGGAAATAATGTATATACCTTTTAAACAACCATGTACACACGTTATGTATGCATATTTTAACTACAACCTCTTACTTCTCAACAATGTCTGCATCGAAATATTGTATAATAATATGTGCTTTGGCCGGTGGCCTTAACTTTCGCAATAAAACTAGATATATATATATATATTTATAAACACCGCTGAGTAATCTATAAAAAAAAACAATAGGTGTATGTTTCACATAGTAAGTAAGTTTGATTAAACACACTCATTTCGTCGGATAGTCAGTTAACTTAGACAATGCAATACACTCAATTCAACTCAACACAACATAACAAAACACAACACAACTCAACACATTTCAATTCCACCCAACACAATTCAACTCAACTCAATAAAATACAATACAATTCAATACAATTCAATTCAATTCAATTGCCAACTCTAACAATTGTGTGTGTATATAAAAGCTATGGTGGCAAAGTAGCGCATGACATGGACTGCAGAAGCATAGAGCAGAAAGGCAACTCATAAAATGTTCCTTACACACGAGTTGTTATCAGGATTTAATGTGGTGTTAGTTGGTCCACTCATTTAGATTCATCCAGCAATATAAGGAAGCGCATTGTTTTATGTATCTATAGTTACAATTGTTAGTTAAATCAGTAAACTATGATGTGTGATGTATAGTGTCCAATATAGTGCCTGCAATACAACACGAATTGAAACATAATATGCGTGTCACCATGTAGTCACACTCATTCAACGGTGGTTATTTAAGAGAGTTCACAACTTTAAACGATGTTGTAACGATAAACAGAGCTATGTATGGAATAGTGTTGATTTTAGGATTGTTTTTGGTAGTGCTAGTAAATGCTCAGAAACAAGGTAAACTAAAGCTTAAAGGTTGTATTACTTAGATGCATTGCATGTTATTCTTGTCTGATATATATATATATATATATATATATATATATATATATATATATATATATATTTAAGAAAATAAAATGAATTACCGTTGTATATCGGCTCATTAACAACGGTTTGAAGTTATGATGCGCATAAATAATCCACGCAGGCCGTATGCCTATGTGGTTAATAACAAGCATCAACATGACAAACCGTTGTTGATGAACCGATGTATGACGGTATTTCATATTTTATTTTGATTCTAACATGATCAACAACGAATTAAAATGGAAAAAAACGTTTGTTATTTTTAGCGCATGCATATTTTAGCCACAGCTTCGGCTGAATCAGAACAGAACATTAAAGGTCGGTGCCAGAAAGTAGTATCGTTGTGTATCGGCTAATCAACAACGGTATTTGTTTTCATTGTCTATACTGAGACAAACGCGGAGAATGTTAGAATAAATGATAACTATACTGTAATATACTGTTTAGCTATTAACACACTGACAAGGGAGTATGCATGGGAAACAACTAATTATTAAAGGGTGTACAGTGCTGCCATGTTAAGTTAGATAAAATGAAACCTAGCAATACCTTTTTTGCTAGAGTTATGAGTATCTATGATCCACGCTTCGGCATATGATTAAGACAAATGCTAAACAAGTCATTAAAATTGTGGACGTAGTTTGAGATAAAGTGAAAAAATGATAACTTTAAAACAAAGGGACTTAAATTTAGAGTCGTTGTAGGTTACTAGCAAAAAAACATAGAATGTACATTTCATATAGACCGTGTATATCACGTTTTATTTAGATGACTTAACACACTGTGGAAGAAGTTTGAGACACAAACTCAATTTGGGTATATAGTTGGCCCACCGGACCGTCGAATGACTAGAGTATCCAATCTCATCCAAAATAAAACACAGATTATTAGGGCACTGTCTTCAGTTAAACAATTTACTTCAGATGACGCTAATACAGGGTTTACAAACTTTGAAGAGATGTCGGCGACACCAGAAGCATTTATCAAGATAGCGGAAAGAGTGATTCAAAGAGGTAAGACACGGTTGTCTCTTAACTTGTCGGTTACCCACATTATCACGCCTTTTCATTAAGGTTCATTGTCATTAATATAACTGGCGATGAACAATATGTATGGGGTTCTGTTTGAATATGAATGTGATAATATTTATCATCATGATTGGGAAACAGGTCAAAATGGCTGCTTTAGTCGTTAATCAATTTTTAAAATGGTAGTGAATATAAGTTACCATAAGCCAATGTATATTGTTGTCGAGGCAAATATATCTCAACATTATACACTAGTGTAAGATTGACTGAGGCAAACATTACATGTGTAATGAACATATAAACAACAACTTGATTATGTCCGTATTTTCAGAAACAGGTCCAGGCAATAGGGCTTTTAGAAAGTGTGTGTTCCAAGGCGGAACTTCTTCTTTTCTCTTTCGGTTGCCTCTGTTTGTACTGTGTGCTTTAAGAAAGTAACTAAAGTATACACACTGAGTGTTCAGAATAGCATGCACGTAGTATAGTATTCGCTGCAGTTGGTTGAGAATTACATAAATGACAGACGGTCATATTTATTATTTCTATAGAAGACACTTAAACAATAGCAGGATAGACCCTGCTGAAAGTTCACTATTTTAGCAATTGCTATATGCTCGGTAAAAAGGTCATACATTTAGAAGACTATCCTGAACACTATTAGACCTTGAGCTGACTATAGACCCTGCTTCCCCCCCCCCCCTGGGGAATTTTCGGGACTATGATTTT
>ENA-OREC01001972-OREC01001972.1-marine-metagenome-genome-assembly--contig:-NODE-1972-length-10924-cov-13.346086_pt1 | contig 10924 bp, 6 predicted proteins | sample MGYA00248626_ERZ508543 | MGnify/ENA primary metagenome ERZ508543 (study PRJEB26211, sample SAMN05518279) | marine metagenome | isolation source: Puget Sound, Washington, USA | host: Bankia setacea... | reverse complement strand
AGGTAAATATTTCAATTTTTTAAAGTCGCTACAAATGAAACAACTACCATGCATTAAACAATATGTACTATGAGTACGATAACGAGTGAAATCTATACTAACAACGACCAGCAATTTAACAGACATGATTTTTGAAGACAGTTTCTATCTTGGCCCAGTTTGTAAGCTCTCCTAGTACATGTTGTTTCATGCGAGGTAGTTGTTTCATTTGTATTAACTTCTAAAATTGGAAAAAAAATCCCGCAAAATTAGAATCACAACCTTTAATGCAACAATCTTATATCAACATGCTGAACAAGTTTTATTTCCCACCGCTCAAAATGAATTTTTGTAATCATTGCCAATTTACATCTCTCTCGGGTTTTTTCGTTTGTTCTTTTGATAAATACTATCTATACTGTCCATTCCAAGATAAATGTTATACGTGTAGAAGTACACAGCAAAGTGTATAGAACAGTATAAGAAGTTATTCGGATACATTTTATTTTCCAATGTTACATTCCAGCAATAGATATTTACATATAGCTCCGGATTTATTGTTCATCTACGGCCACACATTCCCTGCTTTCAAACCATCATTGTAACCTATGTTTTTTGATAATTTTTGACAATTTTCGTTTTATTTATTGTTTTTGTTCTGCATCGAAATTCTTTTAAATGCTTAAGATGTTACTAAGAAACAAAGCTTTAACTATTAATTTATTTTTTTGATTCTATAAAAAGACATGTTTTCATTTGACAAAACTTGATCATGTGATGTGTGGTAAAATGTGATATTACACAGATAGATGCTTCGACTTGACGGTAATCACTCATCTCAGGTCAGTAAAACCCATACCGACCTCTAATACAGGCAATATACAAGATATAAGCGTATAATAAAAGTTATCTTGAAAGAGCATAATAGTACATTCGATAAAAGTAACGGAACAATCGACTTCAATCTCAGCTTTAAAACTCATCAATATTATCGAATCTCTAGTCGAGTTCAGTTTGTGTTATTTTATTATTAATAAGATCTGAATGTTGTATGTAAAATTGTTAAGGAATGAATTTCACTATTAAACATGAATCAACAAGAAGCCTTTGTAATAATGAGAGCACTTTAACCTGTCATATTCCAATAATGAAGCCTTTAAGATGCAGGATAAGTGAATATTTTGAATATATGCAGTGTTATTTTTGTTTCTTTTACCATACCCTGTATTAGCAAGGACATGCAGAAATATGGCAATTTGTAATACTCTCATAGGATTTAAAGACCTGGGCCCAATTTCATAATAATTTTTATCCAGCTTAAGTTTAATCCAAGTTTTAAGTTTCAAGCAAAATTGTATATAATTTGGAAAAAAATATAAGGAATGTTAAAAGCAGAATACATATTTATATAGTTTTCCTATGCATGTACATAAACATCAGTTGTATTTATTAGAACAACATGCAGCGAATCATTTAAAATTTGGTCACCAATTAGTAGGATTAACACTGGAGGTAAATCCTTGATTATGAAATTGGGCACTGGCTAGAACTTGAAAAAAATGATAAAATTGTTGTTGTCAGCTTTTGATATAAACATATGCAGTTTGTAGTTGAACGAAATATATAAACAGGTGCATGTTTAGATCTCACTTACAAAATGCTTGCCGTGACTGCTAACATCTAGTTTATTGTACTGGGTCATTCTTGCGGTAGTATGAACTTTATCATAAGATCTAATTCATTAATCCTGCCATGACTAAAGTGTATGACAGGACAGGACTTGTCTTAGAATGTCAAACAATGAATTTGGTGCAGAAGTACACGTTTATAAAACAAGTCTTTTTTTTAAGCAATTTTCTTTACTTTTCAAACCCCCCTGATGTGATTGTTCAAGCTAGAAGCAAAACTACTTTGTCATTTTATTACCACCTTATGTTTAACCATGTTTATGCAGACTAAGAAAGAGAAAGAGAAGTTATTGTGATTTTTTTTCCGTTTGAAATATCATTATTATTATTTTATAGTTTTTCATATACATTGTAGATCTTTAAATTTTGCTTTGTGTATTCAGTGTTGTATGAATGATCAGATGTGTTTATGTAGATTATGTTATTGCTTATGTTATTGATTACGTTATTGATTATGTTATTGGACCAAGTTTTGTTGCTATATTTGTTGTGTAGCCTACATTGCTGCTCGAAAGGTCATAATGTATAACTCAAAGAAATGAATGCAAAAGGGTTTTATCTGCTTCTTAATTCAATAGCACATAGAACCATTTTACTTTCATCACCCTGGAGCGCAGTGTATTCTAGTACAGTGTAATCTAACAATACCGAACAGTCTTTTTAACCAGACAAAAAATATGAAAAAATGAAGTCCTAGGTTATTCTGAAACAATGTAAATTTTAACCTTTAGGAGTGTTATATTTTACAGGGTTAACTTTTTTTAAAGATACACTCTGACTGCCAAATTGTCTAGAAAATCTTGACGATCTGAAAACTTGTAAAAAAGATAATTTCCGATATAATTGTGTAAGAGTCAGTATGAATCTGGAAAAGAAAATACATGTGACTTCATTTGTGAATAGTGAAAAGAAGAAAAAGAATGTATGACATTTTATTGTAAACTTAAAAAGTGGTCCCATTTTTATTCAATCAACTTTAGAACCCACTTTTGTTGTACCTTTTGGCTTCTTAATTTTCAAGTGAACCGAAATTGACACATTTAAAATGAAGTGAAAAGTCTGGGTTTATAAGTTGTTGAAATACTGGGACCAAATTCATTACCCAGAGTTAATCTTTCCGTTGTGACAGACAAGGAAAGACAACTCTTGTTAGAGATTTACCGCAAACCTGAATATTGTAGTAGTATTGGATAGGGTCCATTATTAATGTAACATCTTAGATCTTCAACAAGGCCTTACTGTGTGGGTTTTTTCACAGGTTAGCCTGTTATCTGTTCAGCGCTTTGTTTTGTTGTTGTTGTTATTTTTAGATATTTTTTCTTTTACACCAGCATCTGTGTTGTGTTCAAGTATTATGTGTAGATCTGGAAATTCCATCCACAACTTGAAATATTTTTTATTACGTAGTTGAAATATAACCAGCATATAAATCATATTTTAAAAACTCATCTTGCCATACCTAGACATTACAATTAAAACATAATATATACCATTAAAATGATCGATAAGTCTAATTCAGTCGTCCTGTAAGCATTGTGATCGATAGTCTGAATCAGTCGTCCTGCTAGAATTGTGATTTGTTACAACTGTAGATTCCTGCCATTAATGTTCGTGATGTGAAATTTTGTTACTGTTTCTGCCAATTTGATCGTCCATCATTTCTTTATCTAATCCGGTAAATATGCCAGAACCCACCAAACTTGATCTGTCTCTTTTTATAAAGCTTTTATAATCATTATGTTTATATAATATTCTGCACATCATAGCACCTTTGTTGCACCTTACATTTAAATTTAGTAAAACTCTGCTATTGAGACCACTTGATATTCTGACCACTTGACATTAAAACCCACTCGCTATTACGACCACTTTTTGTGGCTGCCCGAGGGTCGTTTAGTGAGCAGAGCTTCATTGTACAACGGTAAGTCATGAAGTAATATCCTTGTGCTGTACAGGATCAATTTTATACATAACAAATAATTCATTAAAATTACGTACTAGGGTACCGGAAACTATTTGCAGTTTAATCTGCATTGAATAGTTATTATCAAGTGATTATGCTTTTTTGAAATTTCTCTGTAGTTAGAAACTTCCCTCAAATTATCTCCCTTAGTGTCGTCTGCACAATTCTACATGTACAAGTCTCTAATTCAGACTCTAATCTCTGTTTATCATAATTCCTCCCTTTAGTCTTTAATGGTGACAAAATAATCTACATCTTTCTGGTAAATCTTAATTAAAGACTCACACTTCCTCGATATTTTTACTGGATGAAAAATTGCTACCTGTCTTGATGTTTTGGTTACTCCCCTTCATTGATTGGTTAAAGAGGATAACGTTGTTTATGGTAACTGTTAAAATGTAAATAGAAACTTTCACTTTATTTTCAAATATCTCATTGATTATTTAGTTTGGACTGATTATACACTTGTGTTATCTTTCGTATACAATATTTTTATTAGTATCATAGATTGAATTTATTTGGAGAAATATTGAGCCTTTGAATATAAGAAAAAGTTCATTTACATTTGATAGCAGACACATAGGCAAATACTTCTGTCTGTACCCTTGTAAAGTGAGTGCACAAGCAAAAACAATCATTGCGTGTATGGGGAAAGAAGTGTGTAGTTTGGATGAAAGAGGAAATCAAGTTAAACTTCAATCAAAGCACTGCAGGCTCTGAGTTATTTTTGCTTGTGGAATAACACAGCCGTAGTTTGAAGTGATTGCTTTTACAGCCGAACTACTTTCTTACAAGCTTACTTATTGGTATTTCTACACCCTGTTGTGCAATGTAATACTTGATGTGAAGAGTGGGGCACCTAAACGACCGTTTCATTCCTTAGATACATAATAGTATGTTAACTTTGTGCATAGTGAATATAAAAAAGTAGTTATAATGTCTTTAGCTTATAGTGTACATAGTGATTAACATCTGTATATTCCTGGATTAGATTTGGGCCTGTAGTATTCTGTTAAACACCACACTTGTACGACATAGTTTGATTTAGTGTCTAATCTTTTTCTCCCAATCAGATAGCGTGTTTTTAAAAAATTAAAAAATCTATTTCATGAAGACAGCCAATATTCTGGTGTATGGAAATATTGCGTTTAACATAAAATATTACGCCGTCTGTCTAAAATAAGATTAGACACTAAGATGCTTAAAGTACATTTGTTCAGTTTCTTCACTATTAAGACACCGCTAGCTCTCGTAAACCTTCGGCATCTTAATATCGTGAAGGAACTGACAAATGTATTCTAATTATAATGTAGATTTAGATGGTGTTATGGGGTTTATTTTACTTTGAGGGTAGATGAGCCGCACGAATGTATTAGATATATGGGTTAATAGTTCTTGAGATATATAGAAAGTGTTCGGGTTATTCTACTAGTATTGAAATTATTCTATTGTTGGGTCAATTTATGGTTAAGAAAATGTACATAAGTAAATTACCCTCACATTTTTACATCTGATCTAGATATATGATGGAAAATTACAATTTCTTAAACAGAGTATAAAAGTTATTGCAATGAACAAAACAACAGTTTCTATGTACATGTATTATTTTTAGAAGTCATTCAATGTCATATTAAACTCCGTCTTTAGAGTTCTGGGTATACTTAGATGTGTAGAGGGAATCTCAAACATTCTGTGGGGTGCACACATTCACATGGACATTTAGCTAGTTCTATAAACAGTCAAATCTCCAGAATACGGCAATTGCTTGTTTGTGCAAATTTCTTCTCTGTAACATTATCGCTGTCAATAACGATTTAATAACAAATTTGTCATAGCAGTTTTGAAAAAGTTTAAACAGTAACAATTAATAATAGTACACGTTGTTCTTGAGACTGGATATACAGGTCTGATTGTGCTTGGCAATATTTTATATACATAGTTTAACTTTAGTTAATCACTCTACATTGAAGTTACACTGTTAAGACCATTCAATATTAAAACTGGTCCGCTGTTAAGACCATTAAAACTGGTCCGCTGTGAAGACCATTAAAACTGGTCCGCTGTGAAGACCATTAAAACTGGTCCGCTGTGAAGACCATTCAATATTAAAACTGGTCCGCTGTTAAGACCATTAAAACTGGTCCGCTGTGAAGACCACTCAATATCAAAACTGGTCCAATATTAAAACCAACTAATTTCCATTCCAAACAGCTATTAATTATGTAACTGTTAAGACAAACTCTCTGTTAAAAGAACAATTTTTGTTGGTCCAGAGAATGGTCTTACTATTGTAGCTTTTATGTATAAGTATTGTTTGTTTTATGTTTCTTTGAATGCCTTATGTTAATGGATCTGTCTCAAGAAGCTGCTTTTAATACAAGCTTTTGATATATATATATAGCCATAAAAAACCATGTCCAAAATCAGCTAAGTTTGAGAACCAAATGAGGGTCAAATGGAAACTGGCTCATCTATACACGAAACAAAAGGGCAGCAAGGATAGTGTTACAAATCTTGATATAATATAATGAATCAAGTCACAGGAAATGGAAAAGCTGTCAGAACAGAACTCAGTGGACATTTAAGTGTTAGGATGGGAATAGTTTGAGGAAGAAAATCCCAGCCCAATCTATTTCAAGGGAGATAACTTTTTTAGTTTAGTATTTCGATGACTTGCAACTTCTCCTAAACAGATGAATTAATACTGATGAAACACAGTTGCTGTATGTGACCTAAGGATGTGTATGAAGAAGGATAACACCGATAACAAAAATCAAGGGAGATAATTATTTGTCCGGGACAGGGTTTTCTTTGTGATTTTACAGTTCTCGTTTGATCTTAGTCTGTTAATTTCTAAATTTGAGGTTTTATGTTCCTTAACATGGTATTGGTAGCCAACAATACTCGTTTAAAGAGTAACAGTGTTTGAAAGGTGAGGTAGGAGAGTCAATAGTTTTCCATTAGCCTTATAATAAAACTCTTTCACCAAAACCAGCAAGGTTATTATATACAAATACTTAACATTGTATCTTAATCATAACTTATATTTGAACATGGTTAATCCTGCCAAGAACCACCACCTCTCTCTGGTCTCTTCTTGTTAACATATTAATTTTACAATTTTTTTGTTATCTTAGATCTAATGTTAGATTGCCAGTGCCACATGTATTTTTATTATTGAAAACATAACTACTCGAAGTTGTTAGTTTAGTTCCAAATCTTAATGTTCATATACAGGTTTGTAATCAAGTGGTGTTTTTTGTGTGTATAATTTAGAAATTTTCCATTTACTATAAAACCAATTATTTTTGAGAGCATAAATTTTCGTGGGTATTCCATGACAAGACATTTCCGCGGGCACCTTAATTTGCAGTTTCATTGTTCAGCTGACACGCGAAATCCACGAAAAATTGTGCGCCACAAATAATAATGATTTCACATGAATGACATATAATTTAATCACATAGCCTCTCTTGTTTTCCATATACATGTAGTATAACCATTAGGAATAAGTTGTTATAACGCATGTTTGAAATAATATCATGCGATAAATAGAAATCTTACACTTGATTCATTTAGTATAAACTTTTATTAAACTCGTTCTGGAAATCTTTATAAAAGTTTGTTTCTCTGGAATTCTGTTGTTATTCTACAAGTTTTGCAATACAATAATGCAGGGTTAAGTGTGTGTTTTGTCTACCACAAGTATCTGTTTCTATCATTTATTCACAATCATTTTACTTTCTAACAATTCAAATAAATAAAACTCAAAAGTTAAATTTTATCTCATAAGTATCACACGCTTAAACTGGGTGACCTTTTTAGGGTTGAAACCTTTAAACTTCTATGTACTATTGAATAAAGAAGTAAACAGAACCCTTTTGCATTCAGCTGTCAACTTGTTAGATTATGGTATTTCTACAGGTATAGTATATTTGTGTTCAGGCTGAGAGTCCCCTTTTTTGACCCCTGTTAATCAATACTGCTGCTTTGTACACAGTGCTGCCTTAATTGTTTGTAGATGTGCTGTGCAATCACTGATTACCATGGGTATAACATTGTGTGGTTTACCTTCAAAATGAAACTTTCCAAATTGACATGATCAGGCATTGTTTAAAACATATTTTGGTTGAAATTTGAATTCATTGTTAAGTTTGTTCAGAAAATCCACCAAAAATGTGTACCCAACGAAAATTCAACGATTTCACAGTTCCTTTTATTTGTTCTTGTTTCACACTTTAGCCTTTCTCATTTATACATATTCTGTAGTCTAAGGATCCTCTTCTATTCATGCAGCATAGATATTAGTTATGGAATCAACCATTATGTCAAGTAAACGTTTATGCAATGCCAATCATGTCTTAAGCTAAATGTAGAGGACTTTATGCAGTATCTAGCTTGTCTGTTCCAAAGAAAAAACATCATAATCTAGCATTGTTGTCTGTGTCTACCTAACAAAAAACAACAAAGAAATATTAGTCTTAAGTTCATAAGTGTTTTGCTCACCTGGCATCTTAAGCTCTTATTCCCAGACGTTTCTTTGGACACAACCACTTCAGTTACAATATGATTATCTGACCATGACCTTTTCATGACCCAGACCTTAATATGACATTGACCTGCATGTGACCTTGATCAACTTCAAACTCTGATCTTCACATGACATTGACTTTCAAATGACCCTGACCTTCATATGACATTGACCTTTGCATGACCCTGATCAATTTAGAACACCGACCTTCAAATGACTGATCAGAATGTGACCTACTAATGACTGACCTACTTATTACACTGCCTGTATGTGACCTTGACCTTGGTGTGGGAAATGTAAGTGAAAGCTTATAATATCAGCAAAAACTTGACAGACTGCCGCTGGAATCGGCAGACTTTTTTTGTAGTTATTTGTATGTTAGAATAACTGTTAAAGGAAATAAATAGGAATAAATTGTTAAACGAAAATGAGAGACGGGTCTGCACACTACACTTTGTATCACACTATGGAGAGACTTCATTTTGTATCACTAGTATTTCAGGTCAGCAAGTCTTTGTACGTTATAGCAATAAACAGAATACATATAAAAGTGAAAGCAAAATGGTTGTAAGTGCTATTCAGTAAAGAAGCAGTTAGAACCTTCTCGCTTTCACTCCTAGATATGTACGCTATTGAGCAATAAAATCTACTATACTGGTAGTTATATTTAGCACACATGGTAATTGTCTATAATGTGTTTTGTTTTCTTATCTATTTTTACCACATTGAAAAAAATGCCTCTTAATAAACGTATGTCGTAACTATGTGTTTGTGTTGTGCTTTTATTATTAAACCAGAAAACAAACAGTGGACAACTTTGATAAGTTACTTCTAGCTAAGCTGTTGTTGAAGATACTTTCTGGGTCAGAAGCATTGAGAAAACAACCTGGGCATAGAAAGCATGATGACTGTAAAAAGGATAATCAGTACTGAACATGTGAAACAGAACAGAAGGGCCCATCACCCATAGTATGAACCAAATACTCCCTAATCCTCAGTTGGGCGCTGTGCCAACTCGAGGTATAGACATATACCACATATCACATTTTTTGGCAAACAAGTTCAAAATGTTCAGTTTGGTCAACAAATAAAACAGATCGCGAATATTTTTTTACCTACATTTCCGAAATATTATTTCAAATATCGTCAGAATGCACAATTTCGCGTTCTTGCTTTCAAAATTTGACAAATGAAAAGCATTTTTTCTATGCAATTGCTATTATCGTTTAAACTGTCTACAGAATGCAGCATTTAGCGTCCTTGTTTTCAAATTGTTCAAGGGAGGAAGCCCCAATCACCCTACCTCACACACCCCAACACGAAATCCTAGAACCGCCCCTGACATTGTCATGTTAACTATCGTATTTTACCCCTAACGTAATCTATCCCAGACGTTTCAACCCCTAACGTAATCTAGCCAAGACGTTTCACCCCCTAACGTAAACTATCCCTGACGTTTCAACCCCTAACGTAAACTTTCCCAGACGTTTCAACCCCTAACGTAAACTTTCCCAGACGTTTCAACCCCGAACGTAAACAATCTCTGATGTTTCAAACTCTAACGTAATCTAGCCCAGACGTTTCACCCCCTAACGTAATCAAGCCCAGACGTTTCAACCCCTAACGTAATCAATACCTGACGTTTCAAACTCTAAAACGTAATCTAGCCCAGACGTTTCACCCCCTAACGTAATCTATCCCAGACGTTTCACCCCCTAACGTAATCTATCCCAGACATTTCACCTCCGAACGTTAACTATCCCAGACTGAGACAGTTCACCCCCTGACGTAATCTATCCCAGACGTTTCACCCCCTAACGTAATCTATCCCAGACAATTCACCTCCGAACGTTAACTATCCCAGACTGAGACAGTTCAACCCCTTTGTCAAAGGTCAGGAATGGCGAAGTTGGGCTTGTCCCATCACTAGACAATTTAACGACACACGACGAAAGAATTACATTATTTAATAATTAAAGTATCTAAATGAAACAATATAATTTATAAAACAATACTGATATAATCACATATTTACATTTATACATACATAGTTAAATAGTACATCCATTTACACAAACACGTGATACTGTTCACACTACACAAGAGTATTTACGGGGAACTGTTCAACACTCCTCATAGCGGTTCATGATAATTAACTTGTTTCTGTGATGTTACTCTGACTAGATTCAACTATCACTGTAATCTAGGCAATTTTTTTAACACATACTACCGTTTGCTAACCTAACATCAAACTCCTGCACATTCTTATGGTACACTCACTGGTAAAGATTCATTAGGTTGTGTTAAATGGGTACATTGCACAGTGAGATCAGATATGACACATGTTATTTAAAGTCTACGAGACAAAGGTAACACACACAATAAGCTTGTAAAGATATAGAGCTTTTAAACCCGACTACATATATAACAATAGTAGATGTATAATGAGAACACAAGTAAAGCATCTCTAACTAGATATAATTATAAGCGAGCACATTACTGCATATAGTATAATATTGTATAGTACAAAAATAGAACAAAACATAATATTAACAAAAGCATTGGGGGACTACCGATATCACGAGTTGCGCCCCTTGATCAGTTACTTCCCTTGTCAATGGGTAGTTCCGGTTGATTTTCCCAATACATGTCCTATGAAGTTAGCAGTATCTGTGAACCCAAAAGACCGGGTACCACAGTAAGGCATATACAATTACCTAACCAATGACACCCTGTATGAGTCCCTATCATGGGGATGGTGGC
>ENA-OREC01001971-OREC01001971.1-marine-metagenome-genome-assembly--contig:-NODE-1971-length-10928-cov-12.277855_pt1 | contig 10928 bp, 6 predicted proteins | sample MGYA00248626_ERZ508543 | MGnify/ENA primary metagenome ERZ508543 (study PRJEB26211, sample SAMN05518279) | marine metagenome | isolation source: Puget Sound, Washington, USA | host: Bankia setacea... | reverse complement strand
TGCTTGAACATAGTGCTTGAACATAGTACTTGAACATAGTGCTTGAACATAGTGCTTGAACATAGTGCTTGAACATAGTACTTGAACATAGAGCTTGAACATAGTGCTTGAACATATTGCTTGAACATAGTGCTTGAACATAGTACTTGAACATAGTGCTTGAACATAGTGCTTGAACATAGTGCTTGAACATATTGCTTGAACATAGTGCTTGAACATAGTACTTGAACATATTGCTTGAACATATTGCTTGAACTTGTTTTTGTGATGGATGATGGGCAGTTTTTCTTATATGGGCAGCTTTTCTTATATGGGCAGCTTTTCTTATATAGGCAGCTTTTCTTATATGGGCAGCTTTTCTTATATGGGGAGCTTTTCTTATATGGGGAGCTTTTCTTATATGGGCAGCTTTTCTTATATAGGCAGCTTTTCTTATATGGGCAGCTTTTCTTACATAGGCAGCTTTTCTTATATGGGCAGCTTTACTGTATTTACTCTAATTAATCGGACACACACAGCTTTATCACCATATTACCAACTGTACCTCCCAAACTGAATTGTTCCTGGAGCAAACCAGTACTAAGCAATGCGGATTATAGTTTCTACACAGAGGATCAAATCTGACCAAAGAATGACAGCAGCATAGCAAACTTGTTTAATTTTTCAACCAGCAGTTTCCATGGACAAATATCCACTGAGTTAAGTTTTACCTTTTTAACTACAGCAAACTTAATTCTGCTATATTCAAATTTTGGTACCCTGGTTTTACGACAGTTTGCACAATTTCACATTATACCTTCATAAGTGTCCTTCAGAGGTTAAAGTGAACAAAATATGAACTTGGAAGCCTCTCCTACATAAATCATTTAGTTAACAACCTTGTCTCTACTCTTCACTCATGATTTAAAACATGATACCCAATGTCCAGTGCTGGTGTCCATTTTTTAAATGAAACGATCAATGCAAAATGGCTGTACCTCCTTTCATATATCATCAGCTCTTAGATGCATTTGCCTTTAAGACATTATACAAGGCCCTCCGTATTTTGTTCTTTCGAAAAACGAAAAACTCGCTTTACATCAATGTCATATTCTCTCTCTCAAGGTAACTTTAGTGAACGAAAAACATTTTAATTTTGTACCTGTAAATTGAAGCTGCCTTTTATCAAGTACATTACATCAATCCACGCGTTAAAGCAACAAGGTTCTAAGTTCTATTGGCTAACGAGGAAGGTACAGGTGTTTGTATATGTCTATGGGTAAGTAAATATAGTAAATGTGAGTGTATGTATACCTGTATAGGGGTAGTTTTCATTCAGCTCAGGTAAACTTTTATAAGGTTTGTAATATAACGCTTTTGTAAGGACTGAAGTAACATTTGGGTCAACCAGGTAAATTGTATACTAACTACTGGATACACAAACTATAGAACTCACGATCAACAATAAATAAACACCTGATCCAAAGCATTGCCCAAGCAAAAAACACTCCAATGTTTCTTTAGTATAATTATTCATAGCGCCATGAATTCACAAATAAACCTAAAGCCCTACTCATTCTATCCGCAGAACAGAAACCCAAAGTATTCCAAAGCGTTATTTATAAGCAAGGTAAGGACATCCCTTCGATTCCACTTTAAAGGTTTTCAAAAACGCCCTCTCGCACAAAAACAACAATCATTTATTTCAGATAAGCACTTGGCTAAAAACTCTACCATTTGTTTATCAATAAATGCCAGCGAATCTGTCTCAACATAGATAAATATTCTGCAGAGAAGGTTTTGTATATTTGTATGTATTTTCTATTCAGCCTTTCTGACCAATGATGAAAGCCAGTTTGTTTAAAAGTTTTGGACACAAGAAACTCTTTTCACTCGAACATGTACACTCTCGTGTTACATACAACACAAAACACCACCAAATCATATAACTACACTGACAGATTGTTCTTCAGTTTACTTTTCTTGGGGTCATATGTTTTGTACTTTGATTCATATCTTCATTAATTGGTTTTTGAATCTTTGTTTATATAGTAAGAAGGTTTTTGGTTTGGTTGAATACTTTGGTTTCATACATATTTTGTTATTAAGTAACATCATAGCATTGAGTGGAATATTGAAGGAGGAGTTTGAGGCTGCTTTGAGTGAAGTGTGAGATGCTGCTGATGAAAACTGTCCAGGATTTAAACAAAGGTGATCAGAACTATAGAACCATAAGTCAAGTCAATTTTATTTTTTTATTTTTTGTGGTCATTCGAGTTTTTTCATCCCCGCCACAACGGCCAATGACCTCCGACTTCGAAGGATTTCCTATCCCCGATTTCATCCACTACATTTTTTTTCCTATCTTAATTCTTCAGAAAGAGCCAGTATTTCCCTTTTAATGTTGAGTGCCAAATATGGGAACTACTGGTACCATGTTTATTACGTCTTTGGTATGACGCGGTCGTTGTCGGAGGATTGAACCCGGGACCTCCCGCACTCGAAGCCAGCACTCTATCACTAGCTTATCGAGGAGGTTGTGTCAAGTCAATTGAAAATATTGCCTGTCCCGCAATACTCCTTATCTCCCTTGAAATAGATTTGACCAGAATTATTAATTGTATACTGCAACTGTGAAACGTTTCATCAGTATCAGCTCATCTCTTAGGGACCAGTTGCCCTTAGAATGACAAATGGACAGACGGACAGACAGACTGACGGGGTGATACCTATATATCCCCCTTAATTAAGTGTGTGGTGGCGAAAATATACAACAAAACACAAATGTAAACGTAACGTATTTAGTGGTCTTACAACTGAGATTGTTCCTAAATCAAGGGAGTTCTGCATACATGTAATATTGTCAAATGTTTTAGATGGTTTGTACTCAGCAGGGTGTCGTCGTGCAGTACTTGAGGCTTGTTTGGCTTTTGTTTATTGTTGCATATTTTCTTTCCGTTAATATGCATGAATGGTGTCTCATTTGTTTGAGTAGTTCTATAATTTGATTTAATGGCGTTAAAACAATTAGGCAGTCTGGCTCATGGCGGTAAGCATTGGTAACGCGACAAAAGCCTTCTGTGCAAATCGTGGGGTTAATGCAACAGGGCTCTATCTGCTTCTTTTTTACAATGTCACTTAAAACATTTCTGCTTTCACCCCTCGTAAAGTCATAATGTGCTATAGAGATATATGGAAATATGATTGGATGATTGGAAAAGGCTGTAACTACACATTGGACATATTGTTCGTAAGCTTAGTCTTATAATAGGGTTGGACCTAGATTTTATTTGCTGTTATTTCTAACTGCCTGCAAGCTAACATATGACACCAAATATAGAAAAAGGTTAAGCTGTATCAAATTATTAAAGGTGTGAAGGGTATGCCAGATATAATGCCAGTAAAATGATTGCCAGAAGATTCAGAGTCCTAGAGGTAGAACTAGCAGATTTTAATTGTTTTGTAAGTGTGAAAGCATGTGAATATGAGGTGAAAGTTAAACGGTTCTAAGTGCTACTAAATAAAAGAAACAGATATAACACTTTTGCATTCACTCTTGAGATAAACATAATAACAGCTAAAAATGGCTGCATGAGGGTTATTTTATAAAGACGCGACAAATTAATAGGAAGTTGTGAAAATTATTATTGTTCACCACCACAAATAATAATCAACGGAGATGATCGACATTGTTTCAAATAAACTGTATTGCAATGTAGGTGTCTTTTGAATGTTAAAGTTTAAAAGTGGTCAAAATAACTAAACATTGTTCTGCAATCTCAAAGCAAAAGACGTGTTTACCCACATCGGCCACTGAGCTAGTTACCTTCAATTGCAGTCACAGAAATAAACTAGAAACAATAAACAAACATTATATACCATGCAGTCAATATATAGCGATCAAACAACAACACATCTCACACATTTATATAACAGACACAGCTTAAATATTCCATAAACAAAAACAAACACAGCCACTAGTTTACGAACTAAGAATACACCGGCCTTGTTAATTATTAATTCAGCGTTTGCATATTTCATTCCATTTAACTGCAGCAAGGCAAAAAAGCCCCATAGGATGAGTCAGTCAGCAGTTAGCAAACAGTTGCCTGCTCTACAACCAGCATGTAGAAATTTATTACATTTTAACGACTATACAATATGGATTCCAACTCAAAACTTTATTAGCGAACATTACTTATATAATTAAATATGACAAGACTGATTGTTGCAGCTACAGTGAGAAGTGAATAGCACTGGAAATCGTTCTCTCGCAAGCATTTAGATAGCATTCCATATTTTCTACAAGCTGAAGTAATCGCGATAATGCTAATGTGCATATCGAGGGGGTGAAAGCGAAAGCGTTCTAAGTGCTATAAAATAAAGAATCATTTACAACCCTTTGGTATTAGCACCATCCTGTCTTGGTTGTTACAGTCTGATCTTCTGATTTCAAGAACTAAACAATAACTTGTGAAGTGAAAGCGATCGGGTTTTAAGTGCTATAAAATAAAGAAGCGGATAGATGTCACTTGCACATACAACCCTCAGCAGACTTTTGATACAAAGTTTGTTTTGCCTATAATGGTTTGTAAAACTCTGAAAACATTGTCAATAAATGTTAATATGTATTTCAATACAAAGCTATCAAACCCAATGCTAAACTTTGAAAAATCTGAAACTTTGTCAACAAATATATTTCAATTAAACAGAAATCTCAATCCACTGGTCAACTTTGAATTTAGTAAACATCCGAGATCTCAAGAGGTTACACAACAAACTCTCAAAAAAACAAAAGACACCGGTCCTTTAAAGCCATGACTGGTAAAATACGAGGCGGTCCAGTAAATGATCAACAATTTCAAAATAGGTTAAGAACATCGTTATTGGACCAGTAAAAAATTGCAGTGTTTTACTATCTCTGTTAAACATTAGTACTTTTATACAACTATCCAATCAAATAAATTGCAAGTAACAGAAAAGTAAGTAGTAACATTAAAATCGGGGGAAATCTTTGATAGCCAATAAGACTAAACCATATATACAATTTGTAAATTTGTGATTTTTAATTTTCAGTTTATTGTAAAGTTGAGGCCACTTATAATGCATTGGTATGAAGATTAACTCAAGGAATGCAGGCAAAAAGGTTCTAAGTGATATCTATTAAACATGCAGATAGAACCTTTTCACATTCACTTCTCTAACTGTAATCCTTAAGTTGTGGCCAATTCACTTTTTAACTCAATTTCTCCAGTTCAAGTAATCCCACATTTGAAAAGCCCCTTGTCAAAATAAAGTGACACATATTCAAACCAGACTGATAAAAGGGCAATACTCTCAAACTTAGAACACACCTCTTAAAGCTAAACTGATTTAAACCATAAAGTAAACAAGTTCACATAATCTAGTTTGACTTCGACACCTGAAAATGTTAGCCAGTTAAAGTTTAAGTGTTGAGAGAGGTGGGTGGGGTAAAATGTTTTATCTCAAGATTATACTGACTATCACTTACAGCAGTTTTCATCTAAATACTCCCAATACTGGACACACAGTTAACATGTACAAATATACAACATTTCTAAACACTAAACACTATCTATATCACTATCTTATAGTATTTAGGTCAGTATGGCAGCCATTTGTTGACAAGATTGTGCCACAGTGAGCTGGAGTATTGAATATAGACCAGTCACACTCAGTTGTCCATTCATTGACAGCTCTTCTATATGGAGGGTTGAAAACATAATCGCCCTTTATTGATATTAAAAAAGAAACAGATAGAACCTTTTGGCATCAGCCCTTGAATTTCTACAAGTGGACAGAATTTTGTTGAAAAGACTGTTGTATGATTATGAGGCTAAGTAACACTGGGTCAACTGTTATCATCTACAACTCTACTGCTGACCCAACCAGGTCAAACTAGAATCAACACTAAATCCACAGACTTCAGGTCAGTCAGCCAACAGGGTCCTTATAACCACGTTAAAACAAGAACATCTACAGGCTCCACTTATCCAGCTAGTGACCAGTTTTCGGCAACACCAACTTGTTTGTGCAAAGGAGGTCTTATAAGGGTGATTTGTTGACAATATTAATAAAAGGAGGGAGGCTTATTTAACATTCAATTAAGTCAATCTTCCATAAGGCCCTCAATTCATTTTAGTCTGATTGTGATATCTCACTCGAATCTGTTCCTGGAACCAACCAGTACTAAGCAATGAGAGTAAATGATGATGCTTGTGCTGATTGGTTTGAACCAGGTCATGAGCCCACAGAACACATGTCTAGTCTCTACTCAGTCACGTCATAAAGCATACTAATTTCTAAATACTGCATCACCTAAAAACTGAAACGATGTGCAAAAGCAACATGTTCATAAACACAGCCATTCTCGTTGTTTAACAAGTGTACTTACCATCAAGACAAAGCTAGTTGCTGAGTGCTCACTTCAGTTTTATGTAGAATCAAGAGTTTTCAATATCAACAATTGCTGGTCCAGTCAATCAAAGATACGCATTAACTAGAGGATGCAAACATGTCTATGAGTACGCATCTGTCAAGTTAAAGACCTACCCTCTACTATGCTACTGTTTTAATCTAAGGCCTTTGAAACATAAAAAAATGATTTTAAGATTTTAACGGCATTTGTTAGCCAATCAAATTCAACTGCCTCACTTCCATCTGCTTCAGCTTAAATACACAATACTCTTGGTTATAAACCACCTTAGCATCACAACCATCGGCAATCAACTACCTCAAAATAAGTGTTCAAGATAACACAAGTCTGAAAATATTTCTCAAGGGAGACAACTTTTAATTGTGAAGCTATGGAGTGCTATTTTTTCAAGGAAACTTGTCCTATAATAACAAGTATGAAATTGATTATTGCTAGAAGCACAAGTATGAAATTGGTTTTAGGCAGTTTTGAAAACGATCCTTTAGTTTCTGAAGTCTCGTTAAAACATTGACTTTAAGAGTTGGAGAGTAAGGCAGAGCGTAATTCAAAAATTGATTTTTCACAAATTTTCTAAAAACCTAAGCACAATGAAAACTGGGGCGATGTTAACTTTTAGGAGAATGTAATTAGGGAAGGAATCATGTAATAGAAGGAAGTTTATTGCATTTAAGGAGGGAAATGCTTTTATTATTACGTTCCACTGTTAAAGACCACTAAAAACTTGAGAGCACCTGCCAGAAAAGACCACCCTAGAATAATGACCACTCCACCTGATCTTAAAAAGTGAAACATTTTACTAACTCTGTATAGTGTACAGACAATGAAATATTGATCTTATCTCAATTTCAATTCTCTATTAAAAGATCATTAACTTTTTAAGACCAATCTTTGATGGAACAAAAGATCTTAAAATAGCTTATTTCTACTATATTTCTATCAGACAGTTCACTGTTTTAGACTGATAACTCAAGATTTTAAGTTCTAATGTAGAAATGTCTGAACAAAATAATAATTATAATAAATTGCTGTCATTTGCTGCGTAAGAGGTGAATGCTTAATGATTTTATCAGCTTCTTTTATCAATAGCAATCAAAACCCTTTCTCTTTCCCACATCATCACAGTACTTGTTTAGCACTCAACATTAAAAGGGAAACACTGGCTCTTCCTAAATTCTCAAAATTCCCAAATAGAAAATTAGCAAAACTACTATCTTTGAGGGCCTTATGGAAGATTGACTATGTCGAAACCAACAAACTTGTCATCCCAGTACTTACAACGTTCAGTATCACAACATTCCACTGTACATGTTATATCAAAAGTTATACTATTTGCAGATCATTTTGCTTCGCATTTTTATGTTTTGGTTCCATGCCAAGCTTCCACGTGTTTGCTATAAAATCCACTTTAATGCCATTCAGTACATGATAGACACATGGCCGTATGTACAGATTGTGTAGTTGTATAGAGTTTCTATACCAACCAGCCAGCAAACTTTTACTTACAGCCATAGTGATATCCATAACACACAGTAATTCAAATAATAGCAGCATAGGGAGAGAGAGAAAGAGATGGAAGGCAGGAAGGAAGGAAGAAGGGAGAAATAGAGAGAGAGGGGCAGAGAGAGAAGGAGGGAGAGATAGAAAAGAGAGAAAATAAGGGAGGGAGGGAAGGAGGGAGAGAGAGAGAGAAAGGGGGAGAGAGAGAGAGAATAAGAATATTATGTAGTATATAATATAAACACTCCACTAACAATCAAATATTCATTACTGTTACTAGAAGAGAAATGACAATTCAAACTACTGCAGAAGTATTCCTGGAATGGTATGGGTCTACCAGCGCTGCTCTTACAGACCCTACACAGGGAGTTGGGGAGAGGGGCTTCAAAGAACTTTATTTTGGGTAAGCATAAAAACAACATTAATTTTGTAATTTCATGGAGGCAGAAAGTAACCATTTGGAAATGCAACATAATAAACAAGCATCTCTAACTGAATCATAATAAACAACAAAAACCGACTGCAACATAATAAACAGCCAACTACCACTACAACATAATAAACACTCAACTCTCTGCAACATAATAAACAATCATCACTTACTGCAACAAACTAAACAACCAAATATGTTCAACATAATAAACAACTGCAACATGATTAACAACCAACTCTCTTCAACATAATAAACTTAAACCAACTGCAACATAATAAACAACCAACTACCATTACAACATAATAAACACTCAACTCTCTGCAACATAATAAACAATCATCACTCACTGCAACAAACTAAACAACCAAATATGTTCATCATAATAAACAACTGCAACATGATTAAGAACCAACTCTCTTCAACATAGTAAACAACTTAAACCAACTGCAACATAATAAACAACCAACTACCACTGCAACATAATGAACAACCAATTCACACTGCAACATTACAAACAACCAAATATATTCAACATAATAAACAACCAACTGTTTTCAACACAATAAATAAACTGCAACATAATAAACAGCCAACACTCCGCAACATAATAAACAATCATCACCCACTGCAACATAATAAACAGCCAACTCTCTTCAACATAATAATCAGCCAACTTTCTTAAACATAATAATCAATCATTATCCAAAAACCAACTCCAATTGCAACATAATAAACAACCAACCCTCATCAACATAATGAACAACTTAAACTGACTGCAACCTAATGAATAGCAAACCCCAACTGCAAAACAATAAAAAACATCTCTCACTGAAACATGTTGCACAATCACCACCCACTGCAACATAATAAGACAACCAATTCACACTACATTATTACACATAACCATTGCCCTGCAACATTGTAAATCATTTTGTGCAACATTATGAACAACATGATTAATGAATGATTAAAGACAATCTCTACTCAACATGTTAAGTTACCATCTCTGCGCAACATACTACCAAGAAAATCAATGCAATTAAAAAACATATTTCTATTATATACCAAACAGCATACAAACATGTGCATTTCTATCATTTTCTTTTCTTCAAAATCAATGCTCACTTGACATAATATGTGGTCAACATTTTAACACAATAAACAAAACCAAATCTGTATAATATGCCTCAAATCATAGATGCTCTACCTTGGACCACCAACTTCATAAAGCTAAGACTCTTATATAATTCTTTCAATTAACTTCAAATGCAACCTGTTGCGCCTGACCCAACATAATATACAACAACATAATAGTCTTAACATGCCTACAAAATCATAATATGCAGAATGTTTTCTATAATAAATTCTCTACACCATCAGCCAACTCTCTCAACCTTAAACCACAACACTAAACTGTACTACATTCTTCCCCCCCCCCTCCACCAGTTTTGCCATTACAACCCCAAGGGCTAAATATTAGATAAAGGTATTTGTAACTGACCGGTCAATCCACCTCGATATTGAGTCAGGTCAGTGCCTCGACTAGACGTGTATTCTCTTCATTCTCGCCTCCCCTCAATAACTTCTATTCTCAATAAATTCCTCTGCTCAATAAATTCCTACGTCTAAAATAAGCCTTGAACTCAAAAATCATAAATTCTCATCTGAAAACATCACCTTGTTTGAATTCATTTCACAATTTATAAACAGTTTGCATATAACGCGCATATTACTTGGATAAAACATAGTACTGTATAAAGAGAAAGACTCACCGTGATCCTGAATTATAAAAAAAAATAATATCCACACGTTGTTTATAATTCCACACACAGTTATCGTATATTTTCCAACCACTGTTGTATATCCAAACACACTGTTAAAAACCTAAAAAACGCAGAGTTGAGATACAATGAATAACACTACAAACCAACACTCGTTAAAGAAGAAAAAAGAGAGAAAAAAACTGCTATCAACGATTCACAGATTCACAGATCCCTAAATCCCATAACTCCAATGTTTCTGGACGGGCCCTTATCCATAATGTTTCTTCACTGCCCCGAGGTAAAAGGGGATTGTGACCCCTCGAAGTTCAGACACAACGCTCAGAAAAAAACCAGGCCGATCTCTCCAGGCTTACATTGGACATTACACTATAACAGTTACAGCTCTAGTCAGTATACACAACACTGTATGGGAAAATACATGATCCAATGGTTTAAAAGGGCCGTATTTACCAAGCTGCTAGACGGCTAGGCGAAGACACACTAGCTCTTGCAGTTTTATCAATACACGCTACAACACAGCGATTGTAAACATTATAAACAAGGTTCAGACACATAATAGTAGATGTTTGTGTGTATTTACAGTAGTGCTAGCCTTGGCAGGTTAATGTTAGGTACTTGGTAACAGTTACAGGTACCTTTTACTTGTAAAATAGCAGTGCATACTTTTCATTTCATTTATCAAACAGCAGTTTATACTTGTCAGTCATTTAATAGCACTGCATAGTTATGTCTCAGTCATTAAATAGTAGTGCATACAGTCATCAAACAGCAGATTGAG
>ENA-OREC01001970-OREC01001970.1-marine-metagenome-genome-assembly--contig:-NODE-1970-length-10929-cov-13.851917_pt1 | contig 10929 bp, 4 predicted proteins | sample MGYA00248626_ERZ508543 | MGnify/ENA primary metagenome ERZ508543 (study PRJEB26211, sample SAMN05518279) | marine metagenome | isolation source: Puget Sound, Washington, USA | host: Bankia setacea... | reverse complement strand
CAACATGTCAGTAGTGTTAGCAACATGTCAGTAGTGTTAGCAACATGTCAGTAGTGTTAGCAACATGTCAGTAGTGTTAGCAACATGTCAGTAGTGTTAGCAACATGTCTAAGGTGGTCACTTTCATTGTAAAGACATCAGTTGTTGACACTATTTCAGCATTTTTAAATTCAAGCCGCAGTTATTTTACCAGTATGTTTAGGTCGCTGACAGTATCAAGAATGTTCATAGACTAGCATAGGTGAATGATAGGTGTAAGGTGTCATATTTTGGACTATTCCTTACATATGTAAAAAAAAAGTGGTTGGTCATTTAAGAACAGTATTCCGCATTCCAACAGCTGTGGGAAATCTGCTGAAATAGCACATAACTTTGATGTAACATAGTAGACCAAGGAAGAAATGTGTCTTGTGTCCTATAAGAACGTAACATGAAATCAATCTTTTCTTGTTGTCATGCATAACAAAATGCAATAAGACGGTGAAAGCTGTACTTCATTATAATTTAATCCAGCTTATGTTTCCTCCAATATACACCATGTATACTTTTGCTTATTGTATTTGACAAATTAATCAGGAATGTTTGAAACAGAATCTTTAGGTTAGCTTTAACTATACACAAACATCCGTTAAATTTGTAATAGGAAAACAGCAAGACATCTAAGATTTGGTCAGGAAATGAAAGGAATAACACAGAGTTTAATTACATGGTTAAGAGATTCAGTCTTTAGGAATAAGGAAGTTAAGAACTCACATAGATACAACTTTATTTGTCACATTTTTGTGAATATATGAGTCCAATATCCATACATATAAGGAAGAAATTAACAATAGATTATGCAACACAAAAGTAACAGTTCATTTTAATTTCAACTAGAAACAAATGTAAAAGTTGATTAGATTTAAAAGATTTTATAGTGTTACAATTTGCATACGCGAGAATATGCACCAATACATAGTGACAGCACAGTTTGAAATATGTGTAGTGTCAGTACTAAAATAAAACATGTGTCAAACAAAGCTCATGATAGGTAAACGGGTACGTTGATTTAGATACCGATATTACCAATCTTGCAATGCAGGTATGTAACTACAAATAGAACTGCTACAGTGTTATTCTTGAGAATCATGTACAGGAGTTCATCTATGAATGTGTTTTTTAAATTGTGAACAAATGATTGAGCAACTCTTGTAATGAATTGTACATGGAATGTGATGATTGAAACTCCCAACATGAACATTGAACAAAACAAGTGCTATAAAAAATGAAATGATAATTGTAAGAACATACAATGCACTGGAATCAACGATTTGCAGAAGCCGTGGGTTAAACATCGCTGCGTCAAGATTGCAATTTCTTGAGCACAGGTAATACTAGTAGGTAACAGTTTAACAGTTTATTCAATACACTCAACACGGGACATGTGACATGAGAAAATATTAGTAAATATCAAAACACCAGGCTGGGTGGATTCGTGTACAGAAACAAAAAAAACATGTATGTAAACAAATACAAAGATGTACCAAAAGGGTACAGTACAGGATACAGGGTACAAAGGAATGTCATGTGGTGACATATACATACATTTACTTATACTATATAACTAGAAATAATACAGGATAGTCGGTGTAAATGGTGAATGAATTGAGATCAAAATAGAAAGAAAAACAACAGCATGATTAGTTGCCGAGTGGACTTGGAAATTGCTTCAGTATGACAGAGATGAATTTGCATATGTTCGTCATATTTAATTCATCTTTTACGTTCAAAATTGAAGATGAAGATAACAGACTTCTTCTTGAGTTAGCAAAACACGTACAGCTAAGTGAATAATCAAATTCGTCTCCAATATCTCTTTTATCACACAAGTTACACTTTCTATGATCCCTGTCAATACCAGCCCAACGTAATTTTTATATGGATAAATAGTTATTACACATACGGAAGTTGATCATATTTTGCAAATTAGCTGAGGGTAATATATCAAAGAAGTGTTCATATGTAAATTATAAATGTATGCTTAATTTTAAATCGTTTGTAATTAAAACACTGGTGACTCAGTTACATCACTGTGCCAATTTTGTTTAAACTGGTCTTTTAACGACATTCCAATTATATTATATAGTAAAAATTAACGGAACGGGTAACATACACTAAACTGTTTTCTTTTTCCTCATTGAAAACGGTGTACAGTGAACTGCAATCTTTGATTTTATAAAAGAGTCCTGTAAGAAATTACTCTGTATGAAGAACATATCGCTGAGACATTGTATTAGCCGTCCTGGCACGTATCTAGTATACGGGTAGGTAGATGTAACGGCATGATACAGATCGTCTATCACCATGTAAGTTTTACGACTGGAGAAACGTAGATTTGTCAACATTTTGTCTACAAACGCGTGGAAGTAGGTGTCGCCATAATCAGTTTTTACGTCTTCCGGTGTCTGCGCCCACAACTTCTGGTTGGTCTGCACGTGGAAATCACTGTCAGATATGGCCGTTCTGAAAGTAAATGCAGCTTTATCAATGAATTTGCATGTCTTTGAATGCATACATGGTTAGTAAGACTTAAGTAAATACATGCACATGTCCACGAATTTTTATATGGAAGATATATATGTACTAGATTAGTTACATTGGTTATGGCAGACTATAACTAACGGCTTTGTACACTTCGCTGCATGCTCGTGACTTATATACATGTTTACCTAACTTGTGTATGAAGTGTAACGTTAGAAAGGGTTTGTCAACGATGCTTTATTTATCATTTTTATGCTCAAAAACTTTTTTCATTCTCACAAGAAACTTAATACATCATTGAGACAAGAGAACCAGTCTCTAGATTTACAAACCATACTAATTAGGAAACGAGTTGGGCGTTCCTTATATACGTGTCCTGCTGGAGTATTAGCGTGTGTATTTACGTATAAATATACCAGTATTGTACATGTATTTATGTCTATGATTCAGTTGTGAAATTTACCTGTATAGTTTTGGTTCTATAGTTATAACTTTAACATTGAATTTGGTCATCTCCCGGCGCAGTCCGTCTGAGAAGGCTATATTAGCAAACTTGGAGGCGGAGTACGCTGTGAACCCTGGTAATGCTAGGCGACCTGAAACGCATGTTAAACTCGTTATTCACGTGTAAAGTAGTATCTAACAATTTTTTCCAAAAGGTTGTATTATATTGAACACGAGGCTAGGCATGCTATCATTTTGATACAATGGCCGTTTTAAACAAATCGGGTACGAAGAAAAGTGCAGAATGTACACCTAGAATAGAGGTAATGGTTTAGTTGAAATGGTCCACATAACGTCTCAGAATGTGTTCTTTTCACTGTGAACGTTCTTAAATATAAATGCGAAGTTAGCAGACGGGAGGACAATTACACCCACGGAACATAGCGAAACCTCCATGAATATTTAAACAATACCGACAATCAGGACTGACTGTTTATTCTTGTGAAAGGACATATATAACACTACATTCTTAGAACAGAGAATTCAAAGCATGAGAAACAATGTGATATTGGACGAATTTGGGATATCTATGACAGAGATAGAGTTAGCCGGGACTGTTTGCTAGCTAGATACGTGTATCAATTTAATTAAGTGAAACTAGTACGAGCACGTATATCAAACAGTAACCATATAGCCGACTGAACTTAGTTTTTTTTATTTCTTAGAGGTCAAAGAAGTAGCGCACTTTCGTACTGAGCTAAATTACGAACACATGTCTGATATTCGTGCCACGTGTTTCTCTTATTGTCTGGGACATCGCTTACCTGCCATACTAGCTATGTTCACAACTCGTCCATGTGCCTTTCTTACCAGAGGTAGACATGCTTTCGTGACCCTGATAGTACCCAGTAAATTGACCCCTATAACACGTTCATAGGCGTCCATATTGCACCATTCTGTCTCCGCAAACACGGCTATTCCAGCATTGTTTACCACCGCCCATAGACCTGAGGGATGACAATATGAAGCTTTCAAGTGCACTGATAAAGAAACTAATGTTATAGTTAAGATACGACATATTTAGAAACCGTATGCTATAAATGAACCGGAGCAAAGTACCACAAACTAGATAACGTTCTAAACATAGCTGCAACCGTAAGGCGAGAATTTGATAAAGACATAAACGAAGTGAAGTGCGCCAAATAGGGTAACACATGGTACTAATACAGCTGCGAAGATGTAACATCAACGAGATAAAATTACAAGAATACGTCGAATAGTCAAATGTGTGAATTAAGTTTAAATAAAGCCAGCAAGACACTCCAAGAGGCTTAAAAAAAGATGATTTAAATATTCTTTACGTCAACTTGGCAAGGTCATTTTAACTTGTCTGTAAGACAATTTACTAATAGATTTATTGCGCTGAAACTAGAAGAATGTTGAAAATATACCCCATATTGCTATGTAGAGTTCGTGTAATATATTAAATTATCAGGTAATAGCAAATCCCATCTGACGTTTCGCATAACTATCTTTTACCTCTACTAAACAACACCTTAACGATATGACCACCTTTATACTTATCCTCGTAATATCGTCGTTGTTTCTTGAATCCTCGACAAACTGACTAGATACCAATGTACACATGAACTAACATCATGGTCTAGCTACTGATATGTGGGGTTTTAAACAAGGAAACCTTACCAGTGTCCCGGAGGTCAGTTTTCAGCCTCCTAGATGCTTCTTCCACAGACTTGTCACTGGTAACATCCACCTGTAGTACGGTCACTTTAGAGAGGGTCTGTAGCTGTGCGGCACCTTCACTGTTGGTATCCAGGCAACCAGCGTACACATGGAAACCATCGAGGGCGAGTTTAGTAGCCAAGGTCTGTCCAAAGCCTCGGTCACAACCTGAGGACAAGGGAAGAGAAGGGCATGGTATTTAGTTAAGCAATTTGATTAAAAAAACGAACGCATACTTAATTACAAAACGCATTTGGAAGAACACTAGTCTGGACAGCTGCACCATGGTCGGGCTAGTACTCGACATTCACACAAGGTGTCAGAGCATCGAATACTGAATGAGTTATAACATCTGTAAGTTTTCGAATATAACATAAACAACTCTTGGGTGTCACTACATTATTGTATAATAAACTGTCCGGCACACGAAGGCTAAATGTCAATTCAAAACAAGCATACTGTGCCCTATTGTCAGTTATATTTATATAGACCTAGACCTTCGACCAAATGAATACCAACTTGTACACAATGTAGGCTATGCATTTCCCCAAATAAAATATGTTTAGTTATCTGAATAATGAAGTGAATACACATAAATATACAGTACCTTCGTGTATGAACATGCAATGCTATACTTTATTTTTTTATTGTACTTTATTTATTTTTAATGACTGGACTTATTTGACAATGAATACACATACAAGGCACTTTAACAGTATGTACAGAACAATGTGACCTTTGTGTCTAGATCGCGCGTAGGACGTACACGATACCGTACAAGACTATCGTGGTTTTGTTCTGGGTATGTACCTGAAGATTTACCTGTAGGTGAGTTCCAAGTGGACACTGATCAATGAATTGTATTGATCTATACCCAGGTAATGATTCTTTAGACAGATAAGAGCAATCGTGGGACATGTGTGTACATACATATATTATATTTAAAACACTTCAAGACTACTATACAGCAGAGTACTGTAAGTGCCACATTCAATACATTGTTAATAACCTAAATTACGTGTGAAATGATTACAGCTACATGTGACAGGCTGATAGCAACGCTGAACTCCTTAATCTGACAAATGCAACAATCTACAAATACATGTCATTTCTGATTGCATTGTGATGACATGTAGTGACTATATACAGTTATTATACACTAGCAATCATTACTGAAAACGAAAGTAGATAAATACACCTTACCTGTAATAAACACTGTCTTGTCACCTTTCTGTATTTTCAATGATCGAAGGTACTTGTTGATTCCAACTAGTAGTAAAACTATCACTATAAACGGCAGTATACATAATATCGGACACATTGCAACGTCCGAGGTTATCTTTCCACTTTTGTAGAGTCTACTTTAAGTCGATCAAGTGTCTGAAGTTCTCCTATATGTCTAGTTTGCGTCCTCAATGACTTACTCTGTTTACAATATATACACATACGGTTTCCAATATATTAGTCTACCGTTACACAAAATCGACTTTGCACTTTAAACTATGCAGAATTTATCGAGACCATACAAATCGATACCCACGTTTTAACTGTTAACCAATTTAACTGTTACATGCACGAACTCGCACCGCCCCTATTGCTAATCCATTTTGTAAACAATACATACATGTACATTAATACCCGCGTTCTCTAAACGACCCGTTGATTGATAAAATCTATTTTTAGGGTTTAATCTTCTAAATACAGTTTAAGCTTGCTGCTGCAGACACTATTTCTTTCTTCCCAGGAATACGATATTCGGATGAATGATTAATATTTGTACTTTTAATGTCTGAACATAACAATACTTTCCCATGGTATATGTCTCTCTCTATATATACATATTGTCTGAGTGCTCAAATACAAGGGGCCGTTCTTTACATACTCATAGGCGTATCTTAATATGGTGTACTCTTTTACTATTGGTTAGTTTAAACGCGTTCCTAGTACGTCAGATAGTGATTAGTCCTTAACTACTAAAATGAAATTCAACTCAATTCAGCTCAATTTTGTTCAGCAATGTCGGCAATGACAGTGCCATTAAACAGCACACACTACAAACAAAACTAGACAAGGTTGGAAATGGCACCCAGGTCTGTACATCTCCATATCACGGACCTATAATTATAATATTGAGGAATTTTATTTCTCGAGACATGTTATAACTTTTATTATTTTATGTTATTGGATCAACAGAGCATTCATAAATCAGTTTAACAATTAAATCTTAACACACTGATTTGGTCAAGTACACGCTTATTGTCTGAGTTATCTGTAATGATATAGAATGGACTTTGAATGTTATTAATTTTGAACTGTACACCAATTAGTTCAGTGAAACCGCCCTCATTTAACAAACACTTGATTATTGATTCAAACCCTCTAGATTTCAATTTCGTATTGATCGTCCTCGCTTTAGACTCATACTTGTGTTTTAATATACCCTTTGAATGCTGTCTTCTAAACTTTTTAATTGAAGTGATATTAACTCAGGTTTGATATAAATGAGGAGTTGTATAGCGGGTACAATATATGTGTGGAACAATTAACTAGTTTTACAATAGAAGATAACTACAAACGAACCACCACTATGACTTGGCTACATTCAACACAAACACTTGCGAGGTTTAGCTTCTTTTTTTTAATACAAATACGATTTTTTAGCCAGCAGAAAAGGGAGCTAACTTTTGAACACCGCATACACAATATACACGAGTTACATGGCTTGCACTATTAAACTTTTGTTTTACATCCATTCAATCATAAGGACACACCTCACATTGTATTTGTAATTCATGAAGTTCACAGTTTGCATGTGAATATTCGTGGACAATTGACTTCATAACATGTTCTTTGTCTACTAATTACTCTCTTTGTGTAAACTCGTTGAACAGTAATGTTAAATATAGGTTGTACGAATAGCACAGCTGTATATCTATTTTGTTATATAACAACGATACTGAATCATGTGACACCAATGTATCGAAGTAACTCACTTTGTCCTCGATGTTCGTGTGCAATGAAACATGTGAACCCAAAGAAACACACGCAGGCCTACTTGTTAGAGTGCGCACTCGTCTGACATATCAACTATAGAGATCAAACTTCAAGTGTCCATACCACTGTGCCAACTATGGGGTTATTCAATATTTGGGCAGTAAAACGTACTAATGGTATCTGCTGCTTATTATAAACATTAACTCTAAGGACACATGTACATACATACGTTATTTGCTACTTTTTTAAATATTTAAACGGTAATGTCTTGTTTGGTACACGTATACTTTGGACTCCTATATATCATGTCTATATACCACTCTTTAATCTGACTCTCCAAGGGTGGGGAAAGCTATCTAACCACAAAAAGGCCTCATTATTGACATATTTAACTGATCATATTGATACACAAACAACTATTGAATGAGATATATGGGACACTTTTTCAATACCCACGACCTTGAAGTCCAAAAGAGCTTGGTTGTTTTCGTACCCTACAACGCCACACTAATACATTAAGTAAAGTAAGATCATACTATTATCACGTTTGACCGCATGACATAACACCAGTATCATGTGATCTTGCATTTCTACTGCTGCATATGTCTGAACCTTGTTTAATCTCATTGTCTAGCATGGAGATTAAAAAGAAAGAAATTTCCGCCGCTTCCCATTGCAAATCCGACGTCAGACATATTACCTATTTTATCTTCAGTTATACGCCGTGGTCCTGCTTTAACATATAATTTTGTTTGTTTGCAGTTTGTTTGATTTAGTGTACTCTTACAAGATTTCTAACCCAGACAAGCATCCACTTTTGGAGCACATTTATCTAGATCTGATCACAGGGGTCCATACGGGTTTACTTGGATTATTAGCTTGTCGTCGAACTCAAAGTCCTTGAGTGTCATGGTTTCTGGTATAAATGCGGAAACGTCTATCGCCAGTGAGCGTTGTAGAATGACAATGGCATGCACGCAGTGTCAGAGATAGTTAGACCAAGAAGAATTAACCTTGAACATAGCTTTATATAATACACTTGAACATATAAACAACCAGCGTGTACCGTGTCAGCACAATGAAGTGACAATGTAATATTTACGACGTTCAGCTCGTAGACTAATTTGTATAATCATGAAGTTTAAGATTGCGGTCGTTCAAGAAAACCTTGGTCTTTATGGGCAAACATGTTTCGAATAACGGATATGTTGAAAACTGCCTTTGGATGTGTGGGCTTCCAATCGTGATAGGTCATTCAAATATCCTTGACATCGTGATAGGTCATTCAACTATCCTTGACCTCGTGATGGGTCATTCAATTATTTTTGACCTCGTGATAGGCCATTCAATTATCCTTGACCTCGTGATAGGTCATTCAAGTATCCTTGACCTCGTGATAGGTCATTCAATTAATCTTGACATCGTGATAGGTCAGTCAAGTATCCTTGACCTCGTGATAGGTCATTCAATTATCATTGACCTCGTGATAGGTCATTCAATTATCCTTGACCTCGTGATAGGTCATTTAATTATCCTTGACAATAGGGGAGAAAAATAGTTATTACTTTTCCGTATTTTTTCATCTTGAGAAACGATATAACATAAAGAACAAGACGGACCTCGGTATTAGATGTACATATACGGAAGTGCTCACAACTTGAGTCAACTGGATATGAACATGATTTAGTAGTTTAAATCCAGTTAAACACCGTTTAAAATAGTTACTGCTTTCTGGACGAACACTTGACACACGCTTAAAGAACATCTTCATTAATTCTGAAATATTGTTATATAAGCCAAGTATATTGTCAGCCCAGTTGCGTATTGAAAAAATCTCCATCATCCCCATACGAATACTCAGACAGCTGATCTTGGAAGAAGCAACCTTGCGTGAAATTGCCTTTGTAAAGTATCGGAGCGACTTTTGGGGGAAAATGTTCAATGCTATGTAAAACCATTTATAAATAATCCGTTTGATATTCACCGGAAACTGTACATTGGGCACACGCGACAATCCAGATTATAATCTATTGATAACGCTTGTTTGATGTAAAAATCCCTAACAGATACCTCATCCAATCATTGTAAAGATTGTCGATGATCCGTGTTCACTATCTAGACATTTAACATTTCTGCCTGTTAGATATAGTACAATCTGCAGGACTACAGCCTTACTCTATTTTGTCACTTCGAGATTCTGGAGACATAAATGTATGCAAATACGAGTAAACATGTTTTGACTTTACGATTTGTTATTTTACTTCAGGCGTGATGTTGATGTGTCGAGCTTGAACCGAATGTCGACCATCAGAATGTATTTATCTTGAACTGCATGTTATGAGCTGTCTAAGCTAATCGTTGTATGATTTTCCAATCGGTCCTGGATGCGTCTTTACCACACACTCCTTTGGCAACAACAGCATAGTTTGTATGGTAGTCTGATGTACAGATGTGCAGGAAACGAATGCAGACGGTGTCCTAGTATTTAGAGCATTTCCGTCGATTAAGTAGCCTCGCTAATATCCACGTCTCACATCCAGAGTACTGGGAGAAACCTGCTGTTCGCTCAGAAGCTTTTCAAGATGACGGGACATAAGTGCCAGATGCTAATCAAATCTATCTCGACTTGTGTTGTTCCTAATACATTACAGGAACTGTCTAAACATGATCTTTTCAAGAATTTAGTTTTAATGCGGATAAAATCGTGTTTATGGAACAGCATTGTGTTTGTAATGAAATAGGAAATAAACAAATAACTGTGCACCACATGATGATCCACACTAAACATTTCAAACGCAATAACGATTGTTATCCTCTATTCATATTCCACACTCGGTGAATTTTAAAACAACAATAACATTGACCTAACTATTATTAAAGAAACACACATGTTTATCAAGCTTTTTAGAAATGATAAATCGGTCTTTATTAAGAAAACTTACTATAATGTATGCTTTGGTAACATGTTATATGGGGTTTGGATATGAACATAGTGTATGCTTTGGTAACGTGGTATATGGAGTTTGGATATGAACATAATGTATGCTTTGGTAACGTGTTATATGAAGTTTGGATATGAACATAATGTATGCTTTGGTAACGTGGTATATGGAGTTTGGATATGAACATAATGTATGCTTTGGTTACATGTTATATGGAGTTTGGATATGAACATAATGTATGCTTTGGTAACATGGTATATGGAGTTTGGATATGAATATAATATAT
>ENA-OREC01001969-OREC01001969.1-marine-metagenome-genome-assembly--contig:-NODE-1969-length-10931-cov-13.460752_pt1 | contig 10931 bp, 5 predicted proteins | sample MGYA00248626_ERZ508543 | MGnify/ENA primary metagenome ERZ508543 (study PRJEB26211, sample SAMN05518279) | marine metagenome | isolation source: Puget Sound, Washington, USA | host: Bankia setacea... | reverse complement strand
TATTACCATTATCATTAGTATTATAATTATTATAAGAAATACTAAGGTCATTGATGATAATTATAACCATGATAATACTACTACTACTACTAATAATAATAATAATAACAATAATAATAATAATAATAATATTAAACACAATGATGATAACACAAATAAAATGATAAACATATAATAATGCTAGAGTTAAATATGATAATAATAATACTAACATAATATCCTTATTATTATAATTCTTGTTTTAATTATAATTATAATGATCATAGTGTTTTTTCAATTTGCTACACATTCGTTTTAAAGTCATCAATGATACTCTTGTTTACAGATATTTACTACGAAACAAGAGGAGATACCAGTTGTTAAGATCTTAATCAGTCGTAAATCGTAGTGTATGCACTCCCTTAGGCCGCAAACCGTTCACAAAAAGGTAACAAGGTGAATTTATTGAGCGAATTTCTTCGTGACCAGAATGAAAGATATGCGCTCAAAATTTTCGGTAGCAATAAAATTACATAATCGAACTTGAACGAAAATAGTTTTCAATTTAAATCTGATTGATACGGTAAATAAATCGTGTGGGCACAACAAAGGTTAAAGCAAAATCCAATTGTCATCTTCACCATAAATTTAAACTATGCTCCCTCGTTTAAGAACAGAAAGAAGGATTGAATAAAAGGATAAAAGAGAAAAGTGAAAACATGAAATAGGAAATCAATGGATATCTAAGCCATATATCAGACGGTGGGTGAAGTTTGAGTATAACTTGGGGCTTAATTGTTCAGATTGAAAAATGACGAAATGAGTACAAAAAATACGAAATGATGTTGTCGTTCTGCTCTGTTCTGTTAATATTTTAATTGTTTATTCGTACATTCTATGTTATATTTATTTCTCATCTATATCATTTAAAAGTGTTGACCTGAGAGAAAAAATCAACTACATTCATAGCGAGTTAAGCTTGCGTCAATCATTTTCTTGCCAACTTGAATATCTAAATAGTGTAATACAAAATATCTAAATAGTGTAATACAATTTTAATGATGTAATTGGTTTAATTCACGCAAACAAGCACACAGAAAGAAAAGAAAACTATATTGACATCAGAAAGAAAACAAGATTAATAGGACCGCAAATGGACACGTACAGAAAGACAAATTGAATAAAGAGAACTCGAACTAGTGGACAATTTACTCCTGTGTGGTCAATAGAGTCAGAACCCGGTCCATTAGATACAAAGGTTGTTGTGTAAGTATTTTGTTCAGGGAATTTGTGGGTTATTCAATACGTTTGGCCCCTTTAACCAACAGGAATCTCACAGTGTGACATTGTCCATCTGACATAATACCTTGTCCCCTATCTAACACAACATCAAAGCAAAGTGTACCTGTTTGATGAATGTAGATCAAGTAACTGTATTGTCCCCTTTTCATTTTGTCTGGCCCCTCATACTCTGGTAATTACCCTTGTAGTGAACAGCCCTTCAACTCGACTGGCCAAAGGGCTCACTCCAAAAATCTACAAGGGGTTCACAATAACAGCCAAGATAAAGAGATCTGATACGATAATAGGTATTAAAATTTTACAACCTTAATTCTACTGATAAAATCGAACTTATCCGGAACACTTTCACTAAGCTCGGCCTCTAATTAATATTTTATTGGACAGTTTCAATAGGTTGTAAAATATTTAAGTAAGAAAACAATGAACCCTGATAAACGTGTTCGACATAATCGGGCCGATGTATCCACTAGTCTAATGAAGCAATCTGTTATTATATCGACAGTTCTGATTCTGCATTGACCTATCTCTCCCCCATCGCAATAAAGCAATAAAAATCAACATTGTAAAACATCTTATTTAGTCCGTCCATATCTTGTTCAATACTGCTGTGAGCTATTCCTCGCAAAATGGGCAGTCCGCTACGCCTCAGTGAACAGCTGTTTTAGCCGCTACCAATAAACTTAATACTGTTGTAAAAGGAAAATAAATATCAGTAGCCACTAACCTTGTGTCGCGAGAGCTTCTGTGTCAGTTGTAGTTAGTGCAGTTTAACCCATTGTTTACCACAGATATAAACTACTAAAACGACTACTTAAACGTTTTAACTGTCATAATTTATATAATATAAAATACACTTGCAAACATATCGTAAGGAAATTAGAAGTGTGTATTTTCCAGGGGTCACGTGACAGAGCCGGAGGAGATTGATTGGTTGATATATTGAAGACATGCTCACTGGGTCGTAGTCAATGAATTGGATTTGATAGAAGGGTAAAAATGAAGTACGACCGAACGAAGTGTGTGAGTGTGTAGCAATGAGAGTTTATATTGCTCGTAAAATAAATGGTGTATAGTGTAATCTAGTGAAACAACATTACGTGTGAACGATGAATTCGTATTATAACAGTGTTGTGCCGGCGCATGTACCGTTAAACAGTGGACAGACGGACAGTTATTACAGCAACCAGGACAGTAAATGCATGGATATAAGTTACCATTCAAACTCACAGAATTTGTGCTACGAGAATGAGGCCATCAACTCCTACGGGATGTCGTCTGGGTACCCGGGATTTCATCAGAATTATGATAAACTGGACGCTGGCGGAACACATAGTCGAATAATGAACCTGTCGGCAAAGCAGATGCCCACTTACGCTAACAATGGGTATTATTATCATCAGAACTCTGGTACCAACTTTCTCAATTCGTGCAATGTGAATTCAAACACTAGTATAAGTAATAGCAGTCCGCCGGCGGGAATGGGTTCGCAGTATGCCGACGACAGACATGTACAGGACAGATTAGGCAAAACGGATTATCTTAAGTCAGAGGACAATTGTATTCCGACACCTCCTCCAAATAACTTCTCACCTCATGAACATAGTTTTAACCATATGAATAATAATGCACCTCATCATGGGCTTTCACCGTCTGATATGATACATAATAACATGAATACAAGTCCACCAATGCCTCCACACGGAATGATGGCCACCGCCTACCCCTGGATGAGACAGTTACCGGGTATGTATAAACAAAACGCACACTATTAGTATATCTATCTAATTTTCACTTTTATTTTCAAATATGTTACAACACAATAGTTATGCATTTTTTCCTTCTAATGTCACTTTAGTATTGTCACCATGTACGCCGAAAGAAATGATGTTTAAGGAACCACAGGCTGAAAGTATATTTCATTCAAAGGCTCAGTTCATGTCTGCATAGTTATCATGTGCATGTACATTTACATTAGTCAATTAAATATAATTCGTACAGGTCACACTTGGTTTAATTGATTGTACTTTCTAGTCTAATATCGTCAGATAAATGTATGTGTTTTCATGTACACGTTTCATCATACTAGTACAGACCATAACTCAAACAGTTGTTTTAGGATTGCATACAACTTTATGTCTACTTGCAAACTAATTCAGACATCGACAGTTCCTAAAAGTACATGAATGTAAGGAATACAAATTGGAATCACAGCTAGTATTTATTGAACAGTTCTTACGCATAAGATATAAAATCAAATACAAAAACACTTGCTGAGTTTAGAGGTTCAAATAAATAAAGTACATATATGTTTAATTTACTTTGGTATAAGCTTGCGTCAAACTGTAATAACTTAGTAAGTACTTTCTGTTCATATATATATATATAATGTGTATCAAACCTATAACCCAACTCAAAGCTAAGTCATATATCAAGTAGGATAACAATTGTTAGATTAATTTGTCTATAAACAACTGTTGTGTACTAATATATTAACGTTCTCTTCCAAATTCATATATACCCCCATCTCACGAGTACTGTGTTTAGTGGTGCGTCTGGTTTTAATTAGAACTTCTATAGATGCTTACTTGCCTTAATTACACCCCATATGAGATGTTAGCAGACTTTTATGACTTACAAGTATGTGAACTACGAACTGAAAAGGAGAATAGAAAACAAGCTTTTTTGGCAAAAGTTGAGTCGTTGAATTGTTGAATCGTTGGATAGTTGAATGAACGAGGGTGTAGCATACGCCTTGACGGTGGTGAATTAATAATATTATAAAATAAATCAGTAGAGGTGTTCACGTGGGTACAGTTTTCAACAAAAGCCCGGGTTAATTTCAATAATATTATTCACGTATCTCAACGTCTCTTTAGATCGGTATATACTATTCAAACTGTGTGTATTATTCAAGACCAGAGAACAATCTATACGACACATCTTCAAGGTTTGGTGCGCTCTGTGTAAAATGTGTAAAATTCGTTCCGTCTTTTTTTTTTAAGTCAATATCCATCAAAACCATTTCTCAACCGAATTACGACATTTTGTTGTGCCTGTGAATATGTTTGTGTTACGTCTTGATTTTGACAAATTCAGACAGAACGTGTAGTATAATAGGTGGCTGTGTAAAGCATATCGATTTCGTAATGAAGATAGTGCAATGACAACGAGCTACTGTTTTCAGGCAATCAAGGGTATTCAATTACCAAATGTGCACTCAAATAAGTCAACGGGAGCAAAAACCACGTTCAAACATCGGCCGTAAACTAAAATAGACTGTAAAATAGATTGCTTGAAAAGTCACTGTCCTTGTATGTAGTGTAGACCAGTTCATAACTTGTTTTACATCCTATCTAGTTAATAAAATATAAGTTATAATGATACAGGTTATAAAACATAGCTTACGAGGGGTTAAGTGGGGTTTAGGTAATAAATCGACTGATATGACTTAATTTATTTATACATTTAACTTAGTGGTTACTAGAAGCGCCGTGTACGTGCTAATATTAATTATGAAATACGAATCGACAGTAAACGTTTCATAAAATCAAAACTCTTTTATTTTTGGCTTAACTATTATACTTGTTTACGTACAGTATTACGTTAGTACACCTCTTCTTTTTATGGACAATAATTTTAGTTTTCTCCTCAACAGTTTTACTTGTTATAGTAAACTCGAAAACCAAATACATTAAACAATTTATAATCGCTGCTAAAGCAAATTTTCTTTCAAATTTTAACACATTAAAATTTATATAAAATCGTCTTTGCATTTATACATCTATCTGCATTATAAAAAAGAGAAGAGGAAATGTTTGCTCGTTCGAGTTTGTGCATTTTTACAATCATAACAAACATTGAATACTCAAATCAATATACGTTTCTTGTTAGATAAACTCTTGGTTTCTTTCAATGTTCACGGATGGTTTGATCGTACGTTGGTGCTTGTATTATTTAATGTATTGTCACGAATATGTTGATAGAAATCACAAATCTACTTTCATAATTAAATTGTGTTTCTCTTCCACTTTGTAAAATAATTGTCTTCTTGGAAATTAACTATTTTAGCTGTGTAATATACATACATAGAATTGCGTCGTTGTGTTATTTTGCTCACTTTCTCTTTTGCGAAAACAAATCTAGAAAAACAAAACAAAATAATGTAATTCTAAATTAGGTTTAAACGAAGCATTCAACTTTTAAATTACCTTAGTTCAAAGAGATTTTAACAAAAAACGAAAAGAAGCAAATAGTGTACACAACTCTTACAAACGTAACTTTTTTTAGAACCAATGCCGGAACAATAATATGTACCATTACTTAGTGTGTGTTTTTATTATATTTACTTTTGTCAACGGTAAACTGATTTACCCTCGTACAGGTGTTGGTAGCTCAGTGTAATTAATGTAAATAAATACACCAACTTATTAACCATATAGTGTAACCCGTTTGATGTCATCTTTTCGTATACTCATTTTTGGATACTTCAGAAAAAAAGAGAATTAATACCACTATCAGAACAAACACTTTCCTTTAGTTTCTATGGTTAATATTAATACATTTAAATAGGTATTGTTTTTGGTTTTTTAAGATTTGACCATTATATCAAAATAAGATAATTTCACAACTATCCCTCTTAAACTGAAAGCGTATTCGTTCCTCGGTTTATTTTGGGCTAAGAATAAGGAGTTAATTAAAACCCTTTCTAAATGACAGATAAACGCGGAAATATGCACTGATATTAAATAACAAAATTGAGGATTTGCCAACTAACCACGGTGTGTGAAACAGTACAATGTCCTTAAAGCAAACACGCATGTTGTACGAAAATATTGCACCTAATGAAACTAGTCAAATCAGCAAAATTTAGTTTAATCAAGGCCAAGACAAAGTGCAGAAATTAATTCTTATTTTTTTTAAACTCAGAAGGATTTATTTTGTTATCTATATCATTTAAAAACAGTGTTGACTTGAGAAAACTACATTCATAGCGATTCAAGCTTTCTTAATTTTCTTACGCAGTCTCAAAAATATATTTAAATAGTGTAATATAATTCTAATGATGTAATTGGTTTATTTTAGATATGACTTTGCGTTTAGTTTTGACGAATACATAAAAAGCGAATATAATGAAGTTAGTAAAAACCTGGTAACCTCCGATATTATTACGTTGTCTAGTATTGTTCACGTTCCCAATTCGTTCAGTGTGTTTAATCATTTATTGTTTGTGGTGTGGTCAATTATTGTCCCGAAAATAAATTCAACCTGTTTTGCTGTGAAAATAATGTAAACAAATTTTAAAAACATATGTCATAATATAAGAGTACGAGTATAACCTGCAGCCACGAACGATATTCAATGAAAAAGAAAGCACACCTATGTTTGCGATTCTTAAATATTACAAAATTAATGCAACTCTTCATTTTCTTATTCCATTGGGTAATGAACTCGTAATTTTAACAAATTCCATTTTCCAAAAGTACAGTCAGAAATAAAGTGCAACATTATAATGCGTATTTGAATTTAAAAATAAAACAATAAAATAACGACCTAATGCATATTGTTTTAAAAGGTCTGTATTTTTTTCATTTAAAAGTAAAGTTTGATGTATCAATAAAACGGTAATATATTAAATATGGTTTGTACGGTGCGTGCTATATTTAAAGAAAACTGTAATGGCATGTCTATTATCGAACATCTATTTTCATTGATAAATTACCATTTTCTTTAATATTGAAAATTATATTTTTAAGCTATGCACCTCCAGAGTTGTGTGAGAAATGAAGTCCTCATTATTTTAACTCTTTAAAAAAACAGAGAATCAACACCATGAAAAACAATAATATTTTATTTGAAAATATATTATATAAACACATAACAACAAAATAAATAAAACGCGTTATATGAATGTGTCCCCCACACCATGGTCGCACATATAACACATGTTTATATTGTATACCGGTTAATAGAGAATAAAATGGATCATATACTAGCAGTAAATACAGGTTACTTCGCATAATTGAAATACAAATGTTTGATATGCCTCTCAATAAACTTTTCACGCGATTGTAATATGTACGACGTGTTAGTTTTACGAGACCGGGAGTAAGTTTTGTCGTAATATAATGTCAACCCCTCGTCTCAACAAGCCATGTTGGTGATATACGAGTCCAATATACTCATAAATTGGTCGCTTAAAGCCAAGTTGAAATACAAGTTTGTTAAAACTGATATATAATGTGGTAGCAGCCAAGTTCACCTGGTTTATTGTCAACTGTTCATCTCGTGTTAACATTGCCATGCATACATATTAAAAGAGGAAAGAAAACACACAGAAAACATGAATAGCTGAAAACTCTAAACCGTACCTTGTTTGACTGTGGTTTATGGGGTGTTAAAAAGCTGTGAATAAATTATCAACTGCATTTGTAGCATTGTTCAGCAAAAAATACATACTAAAAAACCTCCAAAAACACTGACTTTGACAAAACATATTCGCAAATCGGATAAAGCATCACGTAGTGATATCTTTAGTTGTAAAAAAGATGATGTTATAGAAAATTTCCATGACCAAACATTACGACACCTTTTTATTTTCAAATCATTAACAGCTATGTTTAAATTATATAAGAACAGATGAACGTAACAGGCATATCAAGAGTAATAAAAACAACATATATTTGACCTGAAAACCTTGCTAATAAATATTTATATTTTAATGAAAGAAATATGTTTAAAACTATATGAAGAAATACGGACACATTAATATGAACTTATGCGACATATTTATTTTCAATTTTGATATGTTTTTCTACGTTACGGACATCCCTTAAGATTTAATTAATACGTGACTCAAATGGTCGATAATGTACGTTTATCAATAATGTTCATTTAAATTTTACTATTGCAACTTTTCATACTAAGTTAACAATTTTGATTTATTGACCATCGATTGGCTATTATATTGAGTTAGTACTGAGTTACCCTTTAGAAAGGAGCTCGAGGGTATTTCATGACGTGTTTGTTACCACAATAAGTCACACGCAGCTGGTTACTTTAAACAATAATGTATAAACAAAATATTCATATATATATATTTAGGTGTGATTTGTTATACGGTTTTTAATTCATTATAAGGTAGCGGCTTATATTCGGTATTTTAAAAAAGAAATGATCAAAAATAGTTTGGCACAATCTAAATCTACTAAAACAGGCATCATTGATCAGTAAATAGCATCCTAAGTACACAGTGAAGAACACCTTATGCCGTTAACTGTCGATAGTTTTGTGGACGTTTTATATGCGTTTTATTTCACCAGGGTCATAACTACGCCACTTCTGACCCCGGGGAGAGAACACAATCTTTAGGATGCTGCTAGATGAAAAAAGCCTTGTAAGAAATAAATCACCGGCTGAAATAGAAACCGCCTGATGAAAACATGGCCCATAACATTGACATCTAAATCATTTTTATGTGTAGCCCATCGGAAATGTTGAAAATAAATCACCCCTGATTGGTCACTGTTGAATTACCGGGGAACATCATACAGCCATACCCTTTTCAAGAGGGTTTCACTGGCCAATGTATGTTACTGAACGTTTCCTAAACTATTTTAAAATTTCGATTTGTGAGAAACCAGAGTTCACGAATTAAAAAAACAAAAACACACAAATCACTGTATAAGTATAAACCCAATGGGAACATTGTGTGAGATTGAGGAAAATGCAAGAGTTTGAATGCACCAATAGCATGAGTAAAGAAGATGTAGATAACATAAATAATACTGTTTGAATAATGGTACTTGAACTATTTTCATATTACTGTAAGTACATTATCTCTTCTAAAAGCGTATCATTCTGATGTTAGCCTATTTACATTTTGTTGCAATTTAAAAAACAAACAAACAAAAAAGCACCATTTCGAAACTTTTTAGAAAAAAAGTGAAGTCGAGTCAAAAGCGTCAAAAGGAGTAAATATTAGAAACAAGAAAGGTAAAGAACGATATATTACAACGACCTTGTTCCTCTATAACACAAAATACCTGGATAGCATACGTAAAGATAGTATCTAGTGCATGAGGACCCGTTTTAAGTAGCACATGCATTGATTAACTTCAACCTCCTTTACGTACTGCATAACACGGTGGTGCATTACCCTGTACCAAACTCTTTGTCTGGCAGTGAAACTATGATGTACCCGCCAATGGTTATTTTTGTTTAGCTATGTCTGGAGGGTTTGGAAGATGTTCAACTGATTACAAGGTTCATAATACTATTGGAAAGTTCTGATAATTAGTACATACATGATACGCCCTGTGTTGTGTTAACGGCAGAGAATATGTTTATAGGCTTTGGTAGAACTATTATAAAGTATTCACAAAACTCCTTAATAACCGCAGAAAAACAATCTTCGATCACTTTAACCTTAGCAAGAGACCGTGAACTACATATTTAGCATACACACATAGGTAAATATTCTAGCAAGTTGGTTTAGTTAATCGTATGCATTTCGTTATTACCACTTTCCCTTTGTCGTATGTTCATGATTGTGCTTAGGTGAACAAGTTCTGCGTGTTCGCCTCGATTTGGAGACCCAACGGTTTTTATTTCCAAGTATGTACTGCCTGGCTCGCTTGTTGTTGTAAAAAAAAACAATAGTTATGTGATGATGTGTAAAGTACTATATCTGAAATGAAAGCAACATCAATTTAACATCAACATACAACTAAAAATGAAAACAATGTATTCAGCAAATCAAATTTACGCAACAAAACATTAGCAATTTTAGATAATTCTTTTCTAACATATTTCTCCGGTTATATCGTTTCCTCCATATTTCCATATACCAGCCATTTACCACTTCCATTTATCATAATGTTCGAAATCTAAACTGTCCGACTACAAAGGTTTATAGTGGAACAGTGGTTGACAAATAGTGGACCGTTTCAATGATCTAATACATACCACCCCATCCCCCACCCCGACCTGCCCGACCCTTTTAACACCCCATTACCTGTCCCTACTGTGACTCCCCGGGCTCGATGTTTCCTATTCAGTTCGTCTTTGTATTTCCAGCATTTGTGTTAGGCATGTTCCACAACGATTTCCATCAATTTATTAATTCTTCATAATAATGAATATTAATGTATGTAAATACAGGGTGTGTGAAGAGTTAGAGGCTGTAATAGTCTGACATCATGTTATCTGACTGTAAGTAAACGACTCTACATGGTGTGATTGATTGGTTATAATAAAGACAGATTTCTTATACATAACACATATATGTCAGGTAATTTAAAATTGATAGATATATTTTAAGATTACGCTTCTTTCAAAAGTAGTCAGAGAGTCGCCAGGGTTTGGACTAATTCGTTTTCCAGTGACATTGTGAGTTACATGATAATCTTTTTTTTCGGTCGGCCTGCTTTTTCCTATGCCCTGAATTAATTAAACACGCAGTATTTCCTTTTTGAGAACAATAGACCAACATAAAGGTGCACGTACATTAATGGCAAACATCTTCAAAGTAGATGTAAACATGGCTACATATGTACACTAGGGAAATAGAGAGGGGGAGAGAGATATAGATAGAGAGAGAGAGAGAGAGAGAGAGAGAGAGGGAGAGAGAGAGAGAGAGAGAAAGAGAGAGA
>ENA-OREC01001968-OREC01001968.1-marine-metagenome-genome-assembly--contig:-NODE-1968-length-10931-cov-13.562650_pt1 | contig 10931 bp, 7 predicted proteins | sample MGYA00248626_ERZ508543 | MGnify/ENA primary metagenome ERZ508543 (study PRJEB26211, sample SAMN05518279) | marine metagenome | isolation source: Puget Sound, Washington, USA | host: Bankia setacea... | reverse complement strand
TGAGGTGTTGTTATTTCCTATTTGTTTATAAGCGCATTTCTTTTAAACCAAAATTTGTTACGAGAGAAAATGTTGTTGTATTGTTGTGCATTACAATAATGTGTAGCTGTGTTGTGTTGATAACAAACAAAGAATAGTCAACAATAAACGTTAAATACAATCTTTAGATCAAGCATGAACAACACACTAAAAAACCGAAGCAATGCATCAAACAACAACCCTACATCCACAAAATAGATTCACATTGCCACCGCATACTGGCTCTTATTCAAACAAGCTGTTGACAGGGGCGAGCGGACTTTTGGGGAATCAGACTAAAACATTTATTTTACAGTTGTATTTCCATGTTGACCTAGTTGCTGATCTTAGGTTCAGAAGAGTATGAGTGGCAAGGTCTTTACAGCATTTATAGAATTAGTTTTCTTGTGACATAACTCAAGAATATTACAGATCACGAGTGATAATAGCCTTTCACGTTTCGTCTGACGATTCAATTAGAAATGGATACGATATGACATCCCTGGAATAATGTTACGCAAATTGAAACATCTCTGAAAATGAAACGCAATTAGAGTAAGGGAGAACTAGCCGTAGTACAGATGCTACAAGCTTGTGTACATCTCAGGCTCGTTTGAAGTGTTGTATTGGTAGCACAAGACGTCTAATGTATAGTGAAACCAACAGTAGGGGAAACACGTAAATATACATAGAATAACGCTAGTAACGAACATACATATACATTTGCTGTGTCACATATATTTGTCGTTGCAAGTCAATGTATATTGATGAAAATTAAAACAACAACATCTGAACAATTTTAATATGTAACATTATAATATATTACTTCACACTAAAACCAGACATACAATTTTCTTCTGAACCCTAATGATATTGAAACTTATAACAAGAAATACTTGTGTACCCAATTAAAGAGTAGATTAGCCCTAGTTAGTACAAGAAACAACACTTGACAGGGTCAAACTTGACAGGAGAGACAATACCTCTACAGCCTTCATTCATGATATTTTGACGTTTGTGATGCAGTTTTAAAACCAATTAAGAAATGCAAATTTATTCAGAGATACGCAATCAATAAAACATGTATTTTTGTCTTGACTTGGCCTTTTGGTGTAAATACCCGTCTGCTGGTCAATAGGTGGCTTCCGGTCATGCGCATTTCTTATTAAAATGAAATTCAAAATAGTCGACTGTAGAACTACCTATTGTTTGGCGGGAAGTAACACATTGTAACTTCTGGTCATAGGTGAGATTTTTATTTGATGCACAAATACTATTGTTTAGTTTATTTATGTTTGTGTTATTTAACATAATACAGCGGTATAATACCAACGGAAATGGAACGGATATGAACCTGTACAACATATATGCTGGACTTTACAAAACATTCACAGGAAAAATAAATGGATATAACGTTTGACTTTAAACAACGACATTACATAAGTTGTGTAAACTGTAAATATGTTATACTTGTTGAAGACTGTAAGTAAAGTATTTAGATATATAACATTTGATTATACTTTATTACATCATGCATTTTGTTGTTAGCATTACTTAATCATTGACATGGAGACTAATGTTTACAGGGGGACAAGTCTTGTAACATGTAAGCACTATACGGTAAAGTGTTCATGCGCACTTCTACATGATGCAAGCTTCACGTTTCTCATTTTTCTTTACTTGGAAAGACAAACAAACTAAGGATTTTAGATCAAACCTGGGCATATAATTCATCTATTTTTCCATTTAAACAAGGTTCTGAAATAAATGGGTTCTTTTGTGTTGTGTTATTGTTATTGTTCTATAATTCATTGATTTTAATTTAAAGTAATGAATGTATTTCGTACAGTTAGCGTCACGTTTCTTTACTGCAGATACATTATTTGTCGGTATCTCACAGTTTCAATCTAAGATGGATGTGTTTTACTACATGCATTAACAACAGTCAATAGGAAAGATTATGATTCAATTGTCCTGTCTCCAAGTTTGCCAAGAACAAATTGTACTGACCCTGCAGTATTGGTTACTACTTAGATTAATGCGTGTGTATGTCTTTATTTGTATTTAAAGCGTGTAGCTGCAGTAAGCCTGCTCTGAAAATATTGATTGGTGTTCCTGTGTGTCTAGTACGCGATTACGTTCGAAACGGAGACGTTATTACTGAGGTCGGACCACAAAATGCGAAACGTAGTCAATCATCGAATATCTGCATAACGTCATGACCATTTTATATAGGCATATCTTGTCCCTGCTATCTAGAAATGTAACGTATACTATGGTAATTTCATATCGGTTTTCAAATGAAGCGTTTAGTAAATCACGAAATCCCAAATCAGTGAGCCAGTGTCGTTACAGGGTGGTAGTTTAATATTATTGAAAACATATTTTGCTGAGGTATTCAAAAAACGGCTAGATTCTGTAGGTCACACAACTCTTGCGTAAATGGTTCATTGTGCGTTTGAATAAATTGTCCCCTAGTCTAAACAAGTAATGCTCAGAGATGATCCGAGATAGACAGTTCGAAGTCTGTGGTGCTGGGAGGAACACAAACCAAACTATCGACTAATGAATTGAACCTATTTGAATATTCTGAATATGAGACGAAATTATTTGACATTTACATAAACAAACCACATGTGTAATCAAAAAAGTACGCATACATACGCAGTGATATACACAGAAACAGACAACAAACTTTGAGAAAACTTTAACTTTCTCGAGTAATAGTATGTAAGTTGTATATTGCTTTTGATGTAAAAAAACGATCTTGATCATGTGGTCACCAAGTCAGAGAGTTCCTTTAGGACTGAATCAAAAGAATATGTCATGTGTCTATCTTTGTAGCAGACATCAAATGACTCTATTTATGATTTTTTCACTTTATCTTTGTTTGCTGGATATCACCTTGGTTGCATGTCAGAACAGATAGAACATGGTATAATTTAGTTCTGACATACAACAGCGACCATAACCGGACGATACCGGGTTTGGTCAGACAGGAGACATATATACTTCTAAAGTGACCTTAAATTGCAGATAAGCATTTCACAAACATATTATGTACACTTCATGTTTTAATGTGTATTTATGTTACCAGAACAAAGTTACGTGCTGACCACATATTCTTCCAGTTGCTATAACCATTCAAACGCCCACTTACACGTGTACATCGCCAGACCAACTGTAACAGAATATGTTTACATGAACTTTTAAAATAGTAAATGATTTTTAGTCGAAACACAGCGTAATATGGTTGGTGTGTGTAGACATGCTTGTAAATATATTATAATATTTTCTATTCAAATTGTCTTTGTAGCAAACGTATTGTTCGTAAAGACATATCGGGTACATATAGGGTTTGATAGATAAAATACCACTGATTCAACACAATGTACACGGTAAGATAAAATAAATGCAATCATACGTAATATAGTTTGTTTTAATGAATCAAATATGAACCTTCTTGTATAGCAGCCCTTCTTAATGCAACACTGTAGTAATACAAGTGTTTATCACCATTACTTACAGACAACAAAGACCATGTGACGTTACGCTTACGTGTTTATATTTCCTTCTGATTATGCTTTCTTCTTGGTGTACCCGGTATATACAACAATGGGAGGGAGTTTGATCGACACAAAAGCACCGTTTTCATACATATTGCTCTACACAGCGATGATTTCTCATACAAACATGCAAACCTAAGCACTTTGTTATATCGTGGAAGAAACTTTAAAGTGTTGTTTACTGATCGATTGTTCTAATGCACACGAGTAATTGTAACACAAAATAAATCAACGTGAATATTCTCATAAATAACCCTGATTTCTCTCAGCAACTAATTTCCCGGTGGAGAAGCTGAGATTAAAACAGCACCAAGAAGATACATATTAAGTATTCCATTTACTTAATGACAATGTAAATGTAGTTGCATATCTAACACACAAAAATGGCTTACGGTGACGATAACGTTCGTGGTTAGGAAAATTAAGATGGATTTTCTCTCAAAATAGACTAGACTACTTTTACCTCACGTGTAAATGTTCTTAACGAACATACTGTTAGAACCGAAGGTATCCAAACCACTCAATGTTTTAGATGAGTTCTATATCTCGTGTTAAATATTCTTGTTTTCATTAAAAATGCACAATATGTCAATGTGAAACAGAAACAAATAAAATATGAATGCGATCCGATTTTTAAGTGTGAAGTTGGTGCGTTTCTCTCCGAGAACTGCTCCACTTTATTTTTGACGCTGGTGTTGTAGTTTTCAGTACGAACTTGCAAGACCGAATTATATTAATCAAAATATTGAGACATTTGAATGGTTTTTAGTGATGCAAAATCACTATTCTGAAACGGAATCCGTGATGTTCTCCTTTGCACAAAGGAGGAAACGAACTGTATTATTAATCCGTTAATATTAGGGTCCGTGCTTATTACTTTTACAGTCCGCGTAACCAAACAGCATCCTGTCAATATAAGCTTTCAATAATACTAGTGCAGCGCATTATAGAGGTACAATCGGTCTTGCCGTCTTAGAATCGAAATAAAATATCGGTACCCGTGTTTTGTCGCAGAATAAAATATCCGTACTCGTTCGGCTGAGTGTAAAAACAATATTTTATTGGGTCCAGATAAGTTTTCCAAACAAACAAATACAACACATTGTAGATGTATGATCGTGTTTGAATCGGAATAAAATATTTGTATCCGTATTTTATCGCGTTAACAAATCATGGGTACTCGTTTTGATGCTAGCCCACTCGTGATTTAGTTCATACGCACCCGAACTCAAACCCATATGTTAATACCGCGATAAAACACGGGTACATATGTTTGATTTCCTTATTAAAAAAACATTATCACATGTGTGTATGCTAATAATTATCTATTGAATAGTACCTAATAATTTATTTATTTTTTCTTCTCTTTACCATGCAATATGTGTGTTACGACTTTGAGCTATGTATGCGTAATGTTGAAATAAACCTATGTTCTGTTCTGTTTCACATGAGCAACCCTTGACAACTCACATTATCCTTACCATGTTAAAAAGACACGTGACCATAACATACTGACTGAAAATGGGCAAACTCTGTGACGATAAACATGTACTTTGGTAAGGAGTGTGTCATTGAGAGTCTCAGCTAATTACATGTCTTTTGTTAAATGACGCAAATGGCCTGCTTATGACAGCTGTCTACGAAGAACTTTTCATTCTATATTTGCCATAGACACGCTGTCTACTAGATTCACATCACAAACCAACCCAAATTACTCTTGCCTGGAATGCGTCTGTATTTATCACATGTATTGAATGGAAGAGATTGTTGGCGATTATCCTTACATTTGAGGTGACATTTTCTCAGAATACATACTAAATGTATACATTAATTTAACACATAGTTGTGTTATTTCCCAACACGTTCCATTGTTACTTTGCCAAATACTGTTGAAACTTAACTGAGCGCACATTTTGGTTTACAGCCATTTTAATATGATCAATACATCTATACACTATCTGTGGTCCATCTATACACTACCTGTGGACCGCCTCCTAGATAGCCTAGTGGTAGAGTGCTGGCTTCGAGTCCCGGGTTCAACCCCCAGTCAACAAGGACCGCGTCATACCAAAGACGTTATAAAAATGGTACCAGTAGTACTCTTGTTTAGCACTCAACATCGAAAGAGTAATACAGGCTCTTTCTCAAGAATTAGATAAGAAAAAATGTAATGGATAAGATCTGGTATAGAAATCCTTCCAAGTCGGAGGTCATTGGCCGTTGTGGCGAGGATGAAATAAACGAATGACCACGCAGAACCGACAAAAGTAGGAAAATACGAATTTATTTTTTTAGCTATTTGTCTTTTTCTTTGCAAACTAAAGGATTACATTTGAAATTACACCAAGAAAAAGAAACCCGTCTGCACAGTTTTGTGTTTACATCAACCAAACCAAAGCAAAACGTCAGTGGGTCATCCATGTGCATGGAGTTGTTAAGTGTTCGATTGATCAAGGTAATCCTTGTGTTTCGTTTCCAAAAACATTCTATTTTAAATCGTTTGTTATTGGATTTTCTGTGACGTTTGCTTTGATGATACCTTATTCCGATAAAGTGACAGTTTTACGTTTGAATATCATGCGATAAACTAAATCATGTAATTGTATCAATAGTATGTGAGGGCTTTGACATTCAACTTTTACTTTGGTAGAACAGAGTTATGCTTAAATAAAAATAGATAATTTAGATAACACCACCCTACCAGTTGCCTCTTAATACACACGGCTATCAGAAAAAGTATTGCGCTTGGAAATATGTAACCAGAACAATTAAGATTGGCATTAATAGTAAACACGTCTGGACTTTCTGACGTAAAGAAAATTGGAGATCACGTAGTAACACTGAATTTCGCCTGAAAATGCATTCATTGATTGATACGGTATCACTTCTCTTGAGATTAGTAATTCCAAAAATAAAATGCAATTAAATATCAGTTGTCAAATGGGGTAACAGCGATCTATCTTGTCATTTAGGTTTGATGTTTTGTTGCGACTTAGTGCACGCAGAAAAGCATTGTTTTCAAGTAACCAATTTGTTATGTTTTCTGAGAATAAACTCGAAGCAAGATGGAAGTATATGTGATATGAATTAACAAACATGTTACGCAACGTATTTTGACTGAATTTAATAAACTTGAAATTGAGGCAAATCTCTTTGAGACGTGCCTGTATTAAAGGTACATCAAAAACAGGTTACTTTGTTGTTTGATTAACTCTGCTCTATTTTAATTCAGAAGAGATCCCTGTTTTATGTAGTTCTCATAGTTTTGTTTAACCTTATACTATTGTTAGTAGATATCGGGTTAGTCGCAACAACACTCCTATCTCATTCTCAGTGTTATCTTGAGATACAGCAAACAGCAATAACACGGTTCAATGTCCCTATCTCGACGTGTTCTCTCCCCGGAGCTCTTTCACGACAGACTGAACATTGCATGTCGTTTGATGGATAAGTAGCTCTTGTAACATGGACGGTTTGTTATGATGCAGGTTCATGCATACGTATTGGTGAGATGAATTAGTAGATGTGTAGTATGTGTAAACGTGAAAGAGCCGTGTTGTTTTGTTAATTTACAGAATAGGTTGTCAAACATTGAATATCGTCTCGTACAACATATCAATAGCTCTTTTAATTAGTAAGTGGCCTAAACAATCCTTACTATGACTATAAAACCGGTCAGTGTAAGCAACCGAGGTACGTGTTACCATTCACGGTACCCTATGTGAAGTATTGTTAGTTTTAAAAGAACTGAAACAAATATTTAACCAACATAAAGTCATTGTTTTTATAAATGACTTTGTTTAAATGTGTTGCTCTCGTCCGGAACAAGTGTTACATGTTTTCTTTTCGTAAATCCAATTGAACCAGTCTGTGAATATACACGTTAATATAATTCGACTACATACTATATAATAACATGTCTACTACTCCACAATGCCTTCTAACCGTTCGACAAAGTCTTGTTTAATGCCTAACAGCACCATTGATAAGTACAGTTCCACACGATTGAACATTTGTATATTTGCTGATGTATGTTGTAAATAGTTTAAAAGGTTGTTTGCAAGAGCCCAATATTTTTATTTGTTTTATTTTTGTATTTGTACTGGTTGTGTTCTTCACCATTTATGCATTTTATGCAACACAAAACGGTACCTGATGTCAAATCGGAAACCTATTTGTTGTGTAAAGCAAACATGGACACAGCGTACACTACGTGATTGTTTAACAGCTCAAGAGTAATTAACAAGTTAATCAAAGCGATTGTTCACATAAATATCTCAGCTACTAATTTCCCCACGGAGACGGTCCGATGAAAAACAGCATTAACAAAATAAGGAATTCCATTTGTCAAACGACTGAATTAAAACAGTTGTATATTCAGGAACTAGAACTTGCACACGTGTTGGTCAGTGAGTTTACCTTTATGTTTCTCTCAGGAGGACCTCACTTGCATCACACATTCCGTTAAACCGTTTTCAAATTTAAGTTTTTAGGAAATACCACGTTTATATTCGTTTAGAAAGGCTGTTCGTTTAGAATATTCAAACTTGGAAACACAAATAATACTTCATAAATGCACATGGCATAAGTAAATTGTGGATGTACGTTGGATTTGAAAGTTTTGAAACTAACGTTTTACTCAACAGTGCATGAAGTGCATGTGTACATAAACTGTATGCTCATTGACGGCACAATAAATGTCTAATATAATAAGTATGCGATCACATTCGGTGAAATACTATTTCGATCTTTCAGCGAGGTGTTATTATTCTCTAAATACGATGGTATTGTTACATATACCTTTGCTGGTACATGTATATTGTGCATTTATTTTCTTAACGAGTCACACCAAATCTTATTGTGTCACATTTAAATACAAATACACGAACTGCGATGTTAACATATAGCGTGTCATGCGTAAATTAGTGAATCAAACCATTTCATATTAGCTGGTCGTTAACATGTTGGTTAAATAGTTAGATTCGTCTGTGCAACACTCATTGAAAGGTTTCATTTCAGATAACAGCTTGAAATGAAACTGTCTACACATCATTATTTGCAAGAGGTTACCAATGCATGAACAAAACAACAGACCAAGAAGAAGTGAGCGAGGTTTTTGAACTGTCTTTGCGTTGTTGAAAAAAACCCGCTATAAAAGTGTATGACTAAAACATTCTAATACCACATTCACGCGCTCGTTTGTGTTGATCACTGCTCATACATGATCGAGCACACATAGCTGTGCTACTTTTGACAAATAGCAAATTATAGCATAAACATACAACATTTCTAATGAACTGCAATGATATATACAAATATAAGTTTACACATTATGGGGGCTTGCTTTTCTTGCTTAACGCTTATAAAAGTTTTAGCTTGATGCCGTTACTGTTGATCATACCACGTAGTTATTTATATCTTAACTGTTTTAACAATATTGATTGACTGTTGAAGAGACAATTACCCCTGATATACAGTCATGACATTGGCATAATAAAAATACGCTCACTAAATGTAGAAGTGTATTTCAATAAGCTTATCAAAATGTTGATACAAGCTAAAACAGACTATTGATATGACATTCGAATACATGGAATAGTCCCTTATCCTTATACACATTGTCAGAGAGGGAGGCCTTACATTTGGTCATGTGTTACCGAAATAATGATATTGAAAATGGCCATCTTTACACGTCTATATTTACGTCTTTTGGATCGAATAACATTGGTAAGATCTTACGAATGCCAGTCGTAACGTTTTGATACTCCGTCAGACAAATCAATTATAAAGCTATACAATATGTCATCTCCCTTATAATGAAAGCTTCACCAAACTAAAACGCAATAAGCGAAAATCAGCAGTTGTCATAACGTAGCATGTGGGTAACCTTTAAAAACCATCTAACTATGAGAATAAGAATTGGAACAGAATCAGGATAACAGAATAATATAATTGAAACACACTTTATGACGAGGAAACAACTTTTAAAGAGACTAAAACATTTGATATTGTTAATTTATTAATGGACTAACCAAACAAGACATCTTATTTTATTCTAAATCTGATTTAAGATAAACTATAGAAATATGGAATAGGGACTTACTGTTGCAGTGGGTGTGGGCGTGCAATGGTATAAGTGAGCGTGTGCGTGATTGTGTGTGAATGAAAGACAACAAATAGGATTGCACAGTCGTATAAGTGTTAAATTGTTATAGTGTAAGTGTGCGTAAACACCAACATTTCAAGATAAATGAGAAAAAAACTGATACAAAATAGTATAGTTCGTCGTCTTTCACAACATATGTATGCACTATAATGTCACGTGTGTTAAGAACAAATGCTAAAGAAAGAACATAAAAGTTAAAAGAAAGAGAAAATAAGAATCATGACTGATTTTAGTAATTTATCTATGAAACAAACGGATCAGTTCAATATGAAGACATATATAACGAAAACACAATAGGTTCCAAACGTCAACATGAATTCATTAGAGGTTTCAACAACTAAATCATTTGTTGTGAAGAAGACAGTGAGATAATTAAACAAGATTATTCATTCTGGAAATTCTAGCATTTTGAAAAAAGGCTACGGGTTGACGATTAAGTTTTGCAATCGCGCGAATGTTTCGTGTTTACAAAGATGAAAGCAAAGGTGTTTCAAAGCGACACTTCTGGCTATATCGTGTACGAATGGAGTAATCAGTTGTAAGTCGCTGCAATTGACAACACATCTACCAAGACATAGTTTAACTGTACCATAAATAGCTTTCTTATACATAGGTTTAATACTATTGACACAGTTTGATAATCCGTTTACCTCATTTGTCTCTCAGCGACCACGACGTATCAATGTTCTCTGATAAAGATATAGGACACCGACCAGAGGACTTGTCATTTGATTTGATTAAGAGTTTCGAAAGCGGAATGTCACCGTTCTGGTTCTTTTCTATTCTAACAACGTTACTCGAAGACATCGTATGTTATCGATATGTTTCTGACGGAACAATTTCCTTGTTTGATTTCATCCTCAGTCAACGACGGTTTAGTAGATGACACAACTATAACATCATCTAGCTTTATAATGTCACCCTCAAAAGAAGAGTATTCAGTGTTGTTTAATTAAATGTTTATTTATGTTATGACACACACTTGATATTGTTTAGTAATAAAATCAAAACACTGTAGTAGATTAACACACCGACCTACTTTAGCATACATTGTCATGACTTTAAAATGCTGAATATTACTAAATTAGTGTATACACTTCCTTTACATTATGATATAACATGTTTAACTTCAGTAAATGTAAGTATCCAATCTATGATGAAAAAAACATTCCCTAAGATTA
>ENA-OREC01001967-OREC01001967.1-marine-metagenome-genome-assembly--contig:-NODE-1967-length-10933-cov-12.402634_pt1 | contig 10933 bp, 4 predicted proteins | sample MGYA00248626_ERZ508543 | MGnify/ENA primary metagenome ERZ508543 (study PRJEB26211, sample SAMN05518279) | marine metagenome | isolation source: Puget Sound, Washington, USA | host: Bankia setacea... | reverse complement strand
CCAGTTGTAAATGTGCTTCCTAATTGATTTTAGTTTGCGGCCCAGTTGTAACTATGCTCCCTAATTGATTTTAGTGGCGGCCCAGTTGTAAATGTGCTCCTTAATTGATTTTAGTGGTGGCCCATTGATTTTTAGTGGCGGCCCAGTTGTAAATGTGCTCCCCAATTGACTTTAGTGGCGGCCCAGTTGTAAATGTTCTACCTAAATTGTATAGACTACTAGTAATGAAAACAAAACTTAATAACACAGCTTATACGAATTAGTTTTAAAATAAACAAACATCTTACCGGACACTGTGGTCATTAACACGGCCAGCACTATGGAAACTGTAGATACTCGTACTGTCATGTTCACCCTACAAACACATGATACCATTACCTTTTAGATCCATGTTCGTGTAAATTGAGCATTTACATCATTTTTTTATTTGACTATAACAGAACGATACTCTTAAACATAAACAATTAAATCATTTTACACAAACGTAATATGCTTGGGAAAACTTTCAAATACACACAAACAAACGAACGGCACAATACTCACATTTTTGTTGTTCCAGAAGAGTTTCTGATTTCCGTTAGCAATATTGCACTACACCTATGACTTATAATGAACACACAATTATCTCTGGTTGTATAATGTACCAGTATCAGGTAGACGTGGAATCTGATTGGTTGACATTGCCTGATAGTACCGCCCTCTCATCATCACTTCCATTATTCCGTAAAGGTTACGTGAATAGTTTTAGTTTTAATTAGTGTTTTTTTTCAATCAAAGCGTTATTTCGAAACTAAATAAATTAGCGTATAACGACATTGTTTTGCACCGTTTTCATTTTAGACATTAGGCCCTATTTAATTATTAATTCCAATCCGACATGATAACTTAACAGGCAGTATTCGTGATAAATGCACTGCCACTGTCATATCAGGTTTACTTTTAACGTAAAGAGAGGTTATATTGCATTGGTTTGTTTATAGTTCGTTGTAGTATTTTGTTTAATAACCATTGATCTTTGTATTACACAAGTGTACGGAATTTATCGGGTGAAGAAGTTCCTTTACATCTAGTGTAGAAGGTATAGTGTACATGTTTACAGTAAAACAAGGTTTATACACAGGACTTTTATTTCACAGTCAGCGAGCAAAGGGCTAGCGTATCTATTTAATAACTGTCTATTAATGAAGAAAGCCAGATTTGAGAAACGACCAAAATGACAGTATTTAACTTAAACAACCGAGCGGATTCATTTATACAATAGACAGACAAAATGGCTATATGCCAGCAGAATATTTACAAGAGGAAAGGAGTGGTTCCGCCTTGGAACGGACACTAAACTAAAGGGAGCAAAATGACCTAATGAACAGTGGGGACTTAACTCGATTTATGGTATGCCAACCTCGCACTTACTCTCATTCCTTTATTATAGTTCTCTAGCAGCTCACATGTTAACTGTATTCAATACAAGAACAATGAACATCAAAACGACGAATCATAACGGACATACGCAGCTATAGCGACCTTATATTAACCAAAGCTTCCACGTTAAGATAATTAAACAATTTAACCACAGCACCAAACTTCAGATGACATCTCTGGTCTGAACAGCGAGTGACTACAGCTATTATACGGAGTACGTCCGCTTTTTCACATTTAGCCCAAAGTCAGAAACAACCACAGCAAAGCTGGTCTGCATTCTGATCAAAACGACTAGTATCCAAAATTGACTAATAACGACTGCTAACACAAAACGGCACGTCGCCAAACGGCTCAACACGACTAAACGACTATCAACACAACGGATATAGTCACCAAAACGACCTCCCAAAACAACTATCAATAAACGGCTAAGTTACCAAACGCCTGAAGATGACCCTGTAAACAGTAGTTCCCCCGTCACTCGGCCTTGTTACAACTTGCCCTACAGACTATCACTTCTACAGATAGTCCCACAAACGGCCTACCAACCTCCCAAAAACAAATGGCTCTGATAGCCAGTGCTCTCCCAGCACAAATGCCGTGCTAAGATGTCAACACTGAATAGTCACTAATTCGCCATCTCTGCCCAGAACAACTAATGCCGTAAGCTATAATTTGCCGCAGCTCTAGGAACTACTCGCGTACGTTCGCTTCGTATTTCGGTTCTGATTCAGAGACAACAGAATAGGACGACCTTGAAGAGACTAGGTGTAGTCAACGAAACCGATCACGGAATGAACTTTTACAGTAAGGTACTCGCCTTATATACTAGTTTTCCAACAGAGAGTCGAGCCTATTTAAACATCAATGGTGTCAACTATATGTTGCATGCAACATTACAAACACTAACTTACTTTCGTGGTACAACGAAGAACACGATGTTTACACACGTTTAACATATACTAAGATAACTAAAGAATGTAGGTTATTGCAATATTAAGTATTCAAAACTAGGCGAAACACAAGTTCTGTCCATGGCTACTAAATGAACTGATCCGCCTCAAAGACTGTTAAATCTCTACCTAACGTATTGAAATAAGGGAGGTTACTCTTAAAAAGACTAAACCATGCACGAACTAGTTTGACTTCAAAATCGGAACGCCACAGATGTTTGAGATGCTTATGGAATGTCATGTATACGGATAACTAAACTTTACTCAACTTAAAATATATATTGACACGTCGGATTAGAAAAACAACAATTGCCACTGAACATTTACAAAAAAGTACGTAATGCGCAATGGTAGACAGTCAGACCCGTTATCGGTCCGTCGAGAGTTCGAGACCCATCAAAGGCTCCCGTTGTTTCATTGAGCAAGAATAATTTCCCTTATTGCTTAGCATTGGTCGGTTCCATAAATGAAGTCGAGGGTGTTTACATAAGACAATAGGGCTTGCTTCCCAATCGAATTAAAGAGATTAGTATAAACTAACTATGTTGATGGATACACATCAATTGCAAAGTATTAATCAGTGTTATTTACATTATATACTCGTACACATTTCAGCACATTTTAAACAACATGCTCATACTTTCACGATGGAAAACATAGTCGTACGCACGTCAAAACTGTTCTATATTATTATGTTAACATAAATTCATATATTCATGTACGTTTAACGTGTCATGTACATTGTGTAATGTGGTTTTTGTTGCGGTTATGGGTAGTTATTGTGTTGCTGTTATGGGTAGTTATTGTGTTGCTGTTATGGGTAGTTATTGTGTTGCGGTTATGGGTAGTTATTGTGTTGATGTTATGGGTAGTTATTGTGTTGCTGTTATGGGTAGTTATTATGTTGCTGTAATGGGTCGTTATTGTGTTGCTGTTATGGGTAGTTATTGTGTTGCTGTTATGTGTTGTTATTGTGTTGCTGTTATGTGTAGTTATTGTGTTGCTGTTATGGGTAGGTATTGTGTTGCTGTTATGGGTAGTTATTGTGTTGCTGTTATGGGTAGTTATTGTGCTGCTGTTATGTATAGTTATTGTGTTGCTGTTATGGGTAGTTATTATGTTGCTGTTATGTATAGTTATTGTGTTGCTGTTATGGGTAGTTATTGTGTTGCTGTTATGGGAAGTTATTGTGTTGCTGTTATGGGTAGTTATTGTGTTGCGGTTATGGGTAGTTATTGTGTTGCGGTTATGGGTAGTTATTGTGTTGCTGTTATGGGTAGTTATTGTGTTGCTTTTATGGGTAGTTACCTCCATGACGCATTACATGTTTCTAATAAACGGTGCTAATTCCAGTAAGCGTGAAAACGGTCGGAAATGAAATGTAGAATTCATAACTCAATACTAGCAGATGAGTATTGCTATTATGCAAGTAGGACATTTACAAGTTATATTACGTCTGTTTAAAGTTATAACCATACGAGGAAGTCTACTCTGTCCGTTTAATAGCATACCCGGGTATCAATAACGGGTAGATTTATTTAGATCATAACATACTTGTATATGACAAAGTAACTAGTTTTTAAACCTGCACAACTAATAGTTAAATTCGTCTCCTTATTTTATTAAAGACTTAAACATTCCTTGCCTTAATACTTAGCGTAACATTAACATCCCACCTTGTATTCCTAATAACGCAAGGACATTAACACAATGTAACAAGGGAAATAACTCTTAAGAGTATGGTAAAAAAAGGGAAAAGAAACATCCACGTGCTTGTGAACATATACAAAATGACACGTTTAATGTAGATTCCTTCACAATTATAGTTGCTAGTATGTACACAAGGTGAAATAGAGTCACTTTGGAACAATCAAAGGGCATATTTAAACGCTACATTTTCTGTTCCGCTTTTGCTCAATATGGAACTCAGATATTAGGTTGTTGCACAGTTGGTAAGTTATGCCCATATTGTTATCTATTTATCGTGTATTCTGTTCATTATACCGTGTGTTAAACCTTAATATTTGATAAGTTAACATGTATTTCTCCCATGTGCTATATAATATTTATTTCATCATGTGTAATTGTTGTTTTATGTATGTACTTATATCTTAACACAAAGTTCATCCATTGTTATTATGCCCTGTTTTGTCACCAACATTGTAAATAGTTGTGTATGTATGTAATGTCACGAGAAACTGTAATAGTTTAAGTGTAATACAATTTCTGTTCTGTTCTGTTCTTTAAAGCTGGTTGAAGTGTGTTAACAAACTAATAATCGTTGTTGATTGAAAATAGATGAAAGGACGGAACCTACCATCACACAACATGGCCATTACAAACTCAGGTGAGTTACTCAAAGCTGAAGTTTGCCATAAATGAGTAGATTTCATCAACTGGCAACACAAGCTATGTATATAAATGAGAGACATGTCCCCATTCTTTGTGGATTTATTACCTAACACAATACTAAGACTTTAAAAGTTGCATTATAAAAAAATAGGTTTGGCGTTGCGAAGGGAAGTATTTGTAAATATTGATGAAAAGCTAACTGGCCAATGGGTATCGATTTGTCAACTAACGTCTTCTTCGTGGGTAGAATATCGAAACACATAAAATAAGAGTATCTACACAATGGTGTAAGATGAACGTTTAGAGAGCAGTATATTCATCAAACCCTAATTATCAAGTCTTACTGATCTCAAACCTTGAACTTCCACCACGAACGATAACTGTGGTTATACTAGAAGATCAAGTATCTTCTGCAGACCAATGGCCAAACATGTAACTGTTGCCGATCCGGCCACCAGGCTACTTGCTGAAACGACAAAGTCATACTAACAGTAGATTAGTATCATACTCAGTAAACATGTACCTGTATAAGAAATCAGGTCTTTACCTTTTTCCGTATTTTTTATTAGACATGTTCAGAAGAGGTGTACTATTGGCATACTACATTTTGCCCAAGGAACCTACTCATTCTAGTTTGTAAGCTTATGGTGGGAATGCGTATATGAAACACATGTTCTTTAAAACCCTATGTGCAGAGTTAATCCAAGAGCTAATTTCGAATTTGGAGTTATTTTTATTGTTTTCATATAGCTTACTTTTTAGTGTAATAAAGGTTAGATACTTGATCAGGTCAACATACGTGTACATAATGTAGACTCACTGTTAATTCAAATTTATTACACATATAAGTTTTGTTAAATGAAAACATTCGCTTTGTTTCTTCCCTCGTCGGGTATTATTAGCTCACGTAGATTTGGTTTTATTTCAGCAGACTTACCCGTGCAACATGTTGTTGAATCCGGAGCCATCATGGTTGTTGTAGTGTCAGCACCTATAAAACAGACATACGCTTAATAATTTATAAACGTGTTTATATTTGTATTTTTATATTTCTTCTATTTAGAGATTACTAATACTCATGCTCATGAACGAGTGGTATATTTGGTCTTGAAATTAACTCGTTGTTTCGGATATAAAGACGTTTGTTCTTAACATCACTGTTGTAAATATAATGCTATCACATAACGGCGTAAAACCTTCTTTAGACAATTAATCAATAATGCTATCACATAAGGGCGTAAAACCTTCTTTATACAATTCATCAATAATGCTATCACATAACGGCGTAAAACCTTCTTTATACAATTCATCAATAATGCTATCACATAACGGCGTAAACACTTCTTTATACAATTCATCAATAATGCTATCACATAACGGCGTAAAACCTTCTTTATACAATTCATCAATAATGCTATCACATAACTGCGTAAAACCTTCTTTAGACAATTCATCAATAATGCTATCACATAACGGCGTAAAACCTTCTTTATACAATTCATCAATAAAGAACCTTCTTTGATACCTCCAGATCCGCCGGATGCCTCTGTTGTTTCTGTTACAGACATTGTTGTTGATGGAGTTGCACCTGTTACGAATCAAGCAATCTACTTTCAGTATGGTGTTAGTCTGTTTGGTAGTTTAATCAAGCCGAACTCATGATATAAAGTCAATCTTTACATTACAACAGAGTAAACAGTTAACCACAGATGACCTTTTTCTATTTTGATTACATTATTTCAAACGAAAGCAAAAGTCTTCGAAAAATAAACAAACTTTAAGGAATTAAAACAAATTTAAGTTATAATCAAATGGGTAGATAATCCTTCCTGCACATAACCTTACCACGCACTGTAGTCAAAAGCACGACCAGCAGGAGACATATAGTTAATACTTGTCTGTTCATGATTGGACTGAAACATCAAACATTATCAACATAAGCTGTACAATGATCAAACATGCTTCTTATATTGACGATAAAATATGGAGAAAACATATGTTTATACTTTTTATACAAGTATACTCATTAGAAAATATCATTTTATCAAAGTCAATTAAACGTAAGTGTTACAATAACCATTTTAAGCACATAAACAAAACATTACAAACACACAATCATGCACACGTACCTTCTAGTCTTCTTACCTAACCTCTCACACTTAGAAGTCCGTAGTGATAGGTATCAAATATAATCGTTCTTCCCGTTTATTCCCGTATTCCACATTGATCAACGATATACACACACTCATTGTTGCATACACATGCATCTCTCAATATCTCAAAGGTGTTGATACATGTACATGTAGTTGAATTCATTAATATACCGAACTGTGATTGGTTTAAAGTCATTTGTAGTTGTATAATTAGACATATATACATGGAACACATCGTGTGATTTACACCTATGAAAGACGGGCGTTATACCGAACACAAATTGTGAAATGTTCGGGCACTTTACCAGCTATACCACGTATGCTGAGTTCTTTGATTGATGTCGTTACTAGCGGAACAAATCCTCCACAATATGTACATGCGTGATATATGTTTGATATGAAGCTAACACAACATCACAACACAGTGTATGCAAGTCAGGTAAACGACTAACGCTATACGCTATTAAAGTGAATTATTTAAGCAATACAAGTGACAGATTAATTGTACATGTACTTTATTACAGCACATATTATTTTCAGTTAGAATCAATTTTTAAACTTTATTTATTTTACAACGATTGCGGAACAAGTTATACAACTTATATTAATCATGCTCGTTGGCACTGATGTTTATGTTCGGATGGAGTGCCTGGAGGAAACCCACCTGTCTGACTTTGTGACCGCTTGACCATCTCACATGCCGATACCGGGTATTGAACCCGGGTCGCAGCATTGAGAGGCGAGTGCGTTACCAATACACCAGCCAGACAGCTAGAATCAATTGCACACAGCGGAACTGCGTGTAGCATAAACTACATGTAGGTGTATCACTTCTAATGTTCATAGTTCATGTTCAATCAGCTGTTTTATGGTCTCGCGAGATACTGCATTACACAAGCAACTCGAAGTGATACAACCCAGCGGATCAACACACGGTACTGGTATTCCGTATGTATGACATAATTAGTTATACTATGTTTGATAATTGGCAAAGTCACAAAAGAACAGTTGATACAGCATTGCACAATTGCAGTAATTCAAATTGTTTTCACTCTGTCATTCATAATGTTCAAGCAATGTACACCAATCATGTTGTTATGTGTATTGCCACACTCTCTTTGATGTTTACCAAATTCCTATAATTTACAGAACTTTTGTTAATGTCCTATTTAGTTATTTTAAATACAATTTTTAACACTCTAGTGGTTAACGGTATTATTCTTTCTTAATGAGTCAGGCCAATTAAACTACAAGAAATGCTAGTAAAAAAACTAGTAACTTTGTAATTGGCAATAATGTTATACAACGAATCTATCCGTATTGAGGGTGAAACCCACCTTTTTGGTACGCCGGTTGCCGGGCCATTTTAATCGGTATTCCGGATGCCGAGGGTTGGTACGCCGGATGCCACTTTTGGAGCAACCTAGTTTCGGATTCATCTTTTACCTGATACTTTGTTCAACATAAACTAATTTATGATAATATAAGAATATAGGCGGGATCATGCGGATCGGTTGTTGCCGGGTTTTAGCCGTCGTATGATGTAGACGCTACTATTTTACTTCCCCTACTTTTCGACGAAATAACTTTCGACTTTTCAATAAAGTTTAAACCGTCTACACTCTTGTTTAAAATGTGCTGTAGACTGTCATTAAATCATTATTGCTTTCAAAAATCGTTTAAATAAGCGTCAGAAAGCACCATATATCGTCCTTGCTTTCAATACTTTCTCAGCGGTTCGAACTTCCAAAACATCCTTTCAAATAGCGTTATAATTCACCATCTATCGTCTTTGCTTTCATCAATTTCAATATTTCCACACAAAATGACTGTTAAAATAAAGAGAACTGGTCATTGGAAGTAAACATTCTAACAACATAACCTAAAAACTATCAGCTAAAATAAGACTTATTAACCAAAAATATCGATTGATGGTTGCTATGGTAACAGGAGCATCATATGGTTCACGGTCCTAAATCTTACACACAAGTAAGCAATTTTAGGTAGAAATTGTTCAGTTTCTGTGCATGTGAGTCATAAACCACGGCATCCTTCCAAAAGTGAGGACTATTACATAATTCGAAGATAAAATAAAATTGGGTATATATATTGGTAGCAGCTTACCATTAAAATGATATGTTTGAATATTGTTTGTACAAAAACACAACACACCTTATAATGTATGGCATGTAAAACGTTGCAATGTTATTTACCCGACATGTTTATTCAGTAAAAATATATTGATTCAATACTTAAATATAATAATTGTACCACCCAGTTATAGTTGTGAACATAACACATATTTGTTGTATACAAATATAGCTGGAATACTAAAATCACGATTGTTTTTAACCCTAACCCTTACACTAACCCTAACCCTAACCCTTACACTAATCCTAACCCTTACACTAACCCTAACCCGTACACTAACCCTAACCCTAACCCTTACACTTACACTAACCCTAACCCTAACCCTAACCCTTACACTAACCCTTACACTAACCCTAACCCTTACACCTCCACTAACCCTTGCACTAACCCTTACACTAACCCTTACACTAACCCTAACCCTAACCCTAACCCTTACACTAACCCTTACACTAACCCTTACACTAACCCTAACCCTAACCCTAACCCTTGCACTAACCCTTACACTAACCCTTACACTAACCCTAACCCTTACACCTCCACTAACCCTTGCACTAACCCTTACACTAACCCTTACACTAACCCTAACCCTAACCCTAACCCTTACACTAACCCTTACACTAACCCTTACACTAACCCTAACCCTAACCCTAACCCTTGCACTAACCCTTACACTAACCCTTACACTAACCCTAACCCTTACCCCTCCACTAACCCTTGCACTAACCCTTACACTAACCCTTACACTAACCCTAACCCTAACCCTAACCCTTGCACTAACCCTAACACTAACCCTTGCACTAACCCTTACACTAACCCTAACCCTAACCCTAACCCTTGCACTAACCCTTACACTAACCCTTACACAAACCCTTACACTAACCCTAACCCTTACACTAATCCTAACCCTTACACTAACCCTAACCCTTACACTAACCCTAACCCTTACACTAACCCTAACCCTTACACTAACCCTAACACTAACCCTAACCCTTACACTAACCCTAACCCTTACACTAACCCTTACACTAACCCTAACCCTAACCCTTACACTAACCCTAACCCTTACACTAACCCTAACCCTTACACTAACCCTAACCCTAACCCTAACCCTTACACTAACCCTAACCCTTGCACTAACCCTTACACTAACCCTAACCCTAACCCTTACACTAACCCTTACACTAACCCTAACCTTTACACTAACCCTAACCCTAACCCTTACACTAACCCTTACACTAACCCTTACACTAACCCTAACAAAGGAATATATTTTCTATACAATATATATATTCTTTCAAGTTGACGAAGATATTGTGCATTTTAATGACCGGTTTGTCCGTGACGAATTTCAAGTTATGTTTCATGAACTGGATTATGATGTAAGCTTAGAAGAGATTAATAAAGGTATCAAACAATTAAAACTTAGTAAAAGTGCCGGACCAGATAACTATCTTAATGAGTATTTTATACATGGGAACACTGTTTTAATCCCATATTTACAATCACTGTTTAATGCCATTTTTAAAACAGGCTATTTCCCAGAAACATGGTCCGAATGATACATTGTTCCTCTCCACAAAAAGGGTCTATCAATGCCCCTGGAAATTACAGGTGTATAACTCTACTGAGTGTATTGGGTAAACGTTTTACACGCATCTTAAATAACCGCTTGACGTCATGGGTTGAACGTTACAATGTGTATATCGAGGCTCAGGCGGGTTTTTCCAGTGGACTGAGCACTTCTGATCCTATATTCGTCCTACATGGTATAATTACACATATGATAAATCAAGGTAAAAAACTGTATTGTAGTTTCATAGATTTTAGCAAAGCGTTTGATTATGTTGAACGTAACAGCCTTTGGTCTAAACTGATAAAATTAGGTATTCGCGGTAAAATGATGAC
>ENA-OREC01001966-OREC01001966.1-marine-metagenome-genome-assembly--contig:-NODE-1966-length-10937-cov-13.580203_pt1 | contig 10937 bp, 3 predicted proteins | sample MGYA00248626_ERZ508543 | MGnify/ENA primary metagenome ERZ508543 (study PRJEB26211, sample SAMN05518279) | marine metagenome | isolation source: Puget Sound, Washington, USA | host: Bankia setacea... | reverse complement strand
AAAGTTGTTTAAAGCTTCTGAAACAATATCGTACGATTGAATAAATGTGTTCAGATGCGCATAGTATTACTTTAAGGTATTGGATTGAAACTTACCACTTTGTTACTGACAGATTTTATTATAAATTAGTTACCAAAGGCTGCTAAATTTCAAGTGTGGAAAAAACATTCGGCCATGAAGTGTTTAATGACTATTTAATCCGTAAAGAAATTAATTATGATAATGACATGATGAATTATCTGTCTCGTAATTGTTGTGCCTTGTCACTCAGGTAGTTTGATACACAGCCCGTATATTTTAGGATCGTTAGAGGATGGTAAAGATACTGTTCAACTGGTTTTGGTAGTAATACATGTTTGTTTTTTTAAATATAAAAATACGAGAACTTCGAGCTACACCAAGATGATTTGAATGGCGAAGCGCTTTAGTACTTGTAATCTGTAGATTGCCTGTCATGTGAGAGTTCGAATCCATTCATGATCCCCGAACTTTACCCTCATTCCACAGAACTGGATGGTTCCAGGAACAATATCGAGCGTGATTTGATAAACAGAATTTCTTCCGTCACAATTGAACTAACGTAAACTAGTAATCCAAAATCAGATGAGTGGGAATTGTATACCAAACAAGAGCATACCTCTTCTTTTTTATTTCTTCTTCTTCTTCTTCATCATCTTCTTCTTCTTCTTCTTCATCTCCATCATCTTCTTTACTTTTGTCTATTTCTTCTATGCTTCCTCTATTTTTCGTCGGGCACAAATTTTAAAAGAAGTTTGAACACGCTGTAAGCGCTTTAAGAACGAATTTTGGAAAGGGAGACAAACACGTACGTTTACGGACTGAAGGTAACGAGGTGGCCTCCCTTAAACTAGTACAAAACTAAAACCAACTGAATATTCAGCTATAAAAAAGAGTTACCTTTCTTGGTGAATGAAATACTCGATCAGCTGATTGCTTGCATTTTATTCCTTGCTTTTCGAGTCGGGTTGTCCTTAGGTGAAGTCATTTACACAGGAATTCAAGTTTAAAGACACCACCACTAGCATTAAAACCTCAAGTTATGTGACTATGACGTCATATATAGACTATGACGTTGAAAGAAAGGCTTCATAGAAAAAACATGCTTGTCACACACATACGATAACAACCTTCTCACAGCGATAACGTCACGACTATCCTTATATCCAGCTTGCTAAGGGGGGTAATCAATGCGCAAAGTTTGATACAATGAAGCAAATGGGTCAGAATTACTTCAAGTTAGTAAAGGTAAGGCGATGATTGTTTTAATTGTGCGTTCGATTTTCGTTGGCCAATCACACTCTCCCCGAATTGCAATGCTTTCATATGAATACATTTTTCAAACGATGCGGTATATTGACGAATTTAACGAGTTTAAACTTATGTCTTAGAATCTTTTATTAATCAGTATACGCTTCATTGTTGAGTGATTATTATTTTTGGCACACATTATTTGTACTGTACTTTTTTCCAACCGTGCTGTACAAGTCCCTCATACCACAACATGCGGTTGTCTTATACTGAAAATGTTGTTATAGGATGTTGATGTCGGCCACGGTCGTGTTAACACGGAGTATTTATCCAGTGCGAAAGTACGACTGGATTCACAACCAATAACAACCATGTTCGGGTTTGAAGTAAAAAGTTAAAGACCAAACATGGTTGATAATGTGCACTTAAAAAACTAAAAGGCCATAAAACAATTGTTATAAAACGTCTAAAGAAAACTACCTATAATTGATAATTGAGATGAAAGGGGGGCAATCACTAACAACACATATAAAGACGTCTACATAGTTGCTTCCCATGCTTCTCTGCAAAGCAGCGGCCATTTTAGCACACGTCTACTCCATATCAATTCTCAGTATTTGGCTTTTATATGTTGAAGGTTAACAATAAGAAGGTTTCAACTGTATTGCTACTGTTATCACATTTTCTCACGTTATAAAGGAAACAAAATTCTGGTTATTTTGAAGGAAAAAAAACTACACATTATCTTGAATTATTTCACAATTGTATATTAAATCTTAAAGTTGTTTTCCTACATATGAAAAATCCATCGGCCCTGGTTATAATCTGAAATGTTTGTAGACGGGGCTTTTTGTTTCTTTTCTGATTAACAAAACACTACCGCACTATCCAATTCTCATTTTACGAAGATATACGAACTTTACCGAAGTAAGTTGACGCTTCGGCATAGCTTTGTCAAATTCGTGCGAAACAAGCAATCGTCCTTCGAAGGTGATCGATCATTGCAACTTGTTAAGAATTTGTCGGAATACCCTCTTTGTATTCAAAGATCTATTGTCTGATATGATTTAATTTTTAGTACACTTTCTAGCGGACAGAAATATTTGAAGATATTTCTGGAATAACAGTGTTTATTTGGACAAAACTTTCTCAAGCTCACGAGGTACGCCATTTTGTCAATAGTTACTTCCCTTAGCTTGGAATTGTAATGTTATTGTTTCATATTTTGAACCAGATTTTGCATGCTATTGAGGTTATTTGTTTACAAAATGATATATATCTTGAATTATCAATACAAAGCAAGTTGAAGCCAAGCAGAGTGATGTTTGAATTTCAGGTGGCCTGCACACAACTGTCCAATTCATAGCCTGTACCTCAGTTCCAACGTTCATGATTTGACAAATATGTGAAGTTCTCATGCCTTTTCTATTTGACAGGTTCCTTACTCATTTTATGTTAGCCTACTCTTGAAATCACCCTCCCAAAAGTAGATGTAACTCTTGTCTGGCATTTGTTTTACCAAATGACAAGGCTAGTTGGACATCTAGTCAAAATGTGCCTAAAACTAAAATGTTTCCAGATTATTGTCAAAGTGTAGCCATTCGGATAGAGAATATGTACCTGATCAGAGAGTTTAAAAGCTAGATTTGCATGTAGATCTTCTTGAATAATTATCGCTGTTTTAAAACCATATTTACAGCAATTTATTTGTTTGTTTATTTGGACGATATTTGTCACATAGTCAATCTTCCATAATGCCCTCAAACTCAATGATAGTATTTTTGCCATTTGAGAATTAAGAAAGAGCCAGTGTTTCCCTTTTAATAACCTTTTTTATAATCTTTTCATCAAGTTAGAAATCAAATTCATGCCAATTTCAGGCCCTTCTTATTTCTTGAATAATGCAGCACTACTCCTTGAAATCAACAACTGTCCATGAATGTGGTATATATTAGATTAAAGCTTATATATAATGTTATTACGATTCCAAGAATGATAATTAATAGACTTTTCTGCAGCATATACTGTTGGAACATTGGAAATTCAAAAATGCATTAACAGCATTTCTTGTAAAATCACTCAGATTACAAGTTGATAAATGACACAATTTAAAACGATCTTGTATTAAACATGTTTTCTAGTTAAAATACAGTACTCATGAATGCGCTGTCATTTGTACCATTTTCTGACCTAATGAAAGCATTGCAACCCTTCAAGTTCCAAATTAATCGTATTTAAGTATTGTATATTCTTAAAGTTGGTAAATAGAGCTTTAATTTGATATATTATTCATATCATTTTCTACTAAATTGTGAAGATGATACTGATAGGGTAGCGCACGTTAATTTGTGTGCCAGTGAGTGAGTTACAGCAGTTTTTAATGGCGTCTTTGTGTTGTAAAAAGGTTGTATCACATGTTCTCTCGGGCATTCTCCTTCTTCCATCTCGATCAAATTGCTGCCGCATCTGGTGCAGTGTTTCCTTATACACACTATTTCTGGCACTTACGGTTTTCTAAATTCTGCATCTGTAGTTTTTACACTGTTTTTCGATAAATCAGTATCAATGTTGAAAAGAAGCTGCAAAAAAGTTTAGCAACAAAACTACATTTTTAAGAAAACTGTTGAACCAACTGGAATAAACAATTTTTAATAAATGCCTTCAACACTTAAAATTCTGAATCATATTCTCATAATCTCCTATAATGTACTAGCTACGTGATAATCAAACATGTTCTGTAAACAACATTTTTCTCTGATGGAGTCCGATTTCCCTCAAGAGTGATGAAAAGATCAATTGTATTGTTCTCTGTTGACACTCACTCTTCTACGGTCTACCTGTTTTAAGACCCACACATTATTCAGTATTTGTAGGAATAAATCTATTTTGGCTAGACATTTATATGATTTCAGATTCTGATTAGTTGCTATTTTGATAATCTGCTATATTATTATACGGTCCTTTGAGTCAGTGGAACTTTTTGCAGACCATCTCAGTAATATCTGCACCATAGAATTAACTTTTATTAATAGCTCTCACATTGTCAATAAGCTGCTTTCTGGTCTATACCATGTATATTGATGATTGCTTTATTGTTGTTTTGTATGTATTCAATCTAAGACAGCCTGTACATAAATGAACAGACTACGCCACTAAGGTGTCCATGAACAGTTCTTGTTAATCACATTGTATTGTAACTGAGAGAGAATGAGATGGTGAACGGTTGGTGTGTAATGGTCAGTTAGAATCACAGTATCCGACAAGAACCTTTACCCTTTACTCTTTTTCCTATCATTATTTACATGGCCTACAATTTAGCCAAGTTTAAACATGCTTGTTATAAGATGAGAGAATAATGCTTATGAAACCAGATTTTGTGTATTCAAAGATTTGCTTTTTATAGCCCTAAGGCTCATTTAACTTTCAAGTAACGTTCTCTGTGCGAAGATAGATGTGTTATCGTGTAATTTACTTCAAATTGCATTTCATATTTTTGTCCAGATTAATTTCAGCGTTTTTCTCCTGGTTAATTTCAAATACACTGTAACACATGCTACGCTGACTGTTCATTTTGTCGCGCTTGTTGTTTTTGTTACGTTTGAAATAAAGGAGGAAACTAACTTACTACTGATTATAATGTATTGTGCGGAACATTTAAAAACTCATCTTCAGCTCTATGTAATCTGTTGTTTATAAAAGTTGTGGATTTTGTAATTCTGGAAACACCTATCTAACCACAAAGTTCATATCAAAATGCCGGTGAAATTAGTCCCATGAAACAAGAGGTAATATCAATAAATAGCTGGCTGGATTCAAAGGCTTGGTTGATAGTGATGAGTATTGTGGTTGCTGACTAATGAACAAAAACATACATCACAAACATCATGTATAACTCAAAAATTGCCCTCAGGCTAGTAACACTGTTTCGACTCTGGTGTTTGTAGGTTAAACCGTTCATGTGTTATAAATGACTTTCATATTTTTCTGTTTGTTAAATTGTTAACTTTAGTTGTTTTGTTTTTTTACTAATTAACTTTCCCCTTTTTGTCGTTTGTGTGTTGAAATGTTCATGTATTTATTAACTTTCCTATTTGGCGGTTTGTTGATAGCTTTGGTTTTTCTACTTTTTTATTTATCCCTTTTCCATGAAATTGAAATCCGGTTCTGTCAAGTGTTTGTTATTGTTTTGAGTCACTGGAGGCCCAAAATAGGGAGTAGATGCCACTGATAAGCGTTTCAATAAATGAAAACTTACTGATAAAGAAAAGAAATTTAAAATGAGCTGAGTCTCTCACTGTGACTTGAACTTTAAGAATACGCGACAATCAATATAGTCAATATAATTCTCAATTGCTGGCTTCTATTTTATGCGATTGCTGGTTTCTATTATATGCAATTGCTGGTTTCTATTTTATGCGATTGCTGGCTTCTATTATATGCAATTGCTGGTTTCTATTATATGCAATTCAAGAATTCTAAATGGTTTAAAAGTCAAGTAAAGTCAGATCTGAGTGTCTGTCCTCAGGTGTGTTTTGATGCTCCATTTTGTGTACACACATTGTATGAATCTATGATTAATACTCAGAATGACACTTAACATCAGAATTACAACTGAAAATATGAAGTTTAAAGAGATGATTAACAAAAAAACTTCATAAACTAGATTGTATAACCAGCTATTTTGTCCTTACATTTTTATGAATCAGTTATGCGACCTAAGAGTACATTGATTCATAACGTTTCATAAACTAATGTTTCCTATTCATATATGCAGCTATTTATGCCATGTATACATTATATATGATCTTAACTTCGTCACCATTTTAACTTTTCACTGTGCATGTATGTTCTGTTAGTGTTAAGCGTTTACACACGGTTTAATGTAGCTTGATGTGTTCTTAGCCTTGAAACTTAAGTAAAAACATGTTTGTTCAGACCCCTTGGAGCATTATCTTTGTCAGTTAATGTTTTATGGCCCAGTAATTAACATACACAGTTCAAGTTTGAAAAAAAATGGTTTAACATAAGTGTATGAATACGGCTCTTGTGTGAACAAGGGTGAAAGCTGTCCTAATGAGAAAGGCGTATTAATTTTTGAAGTTGTTTTTTTAACAATGGTTCAAATGTGAGGATGTTGGACTCAGCAAATTGTTGTTGTGGAAGAAGTTGTGTTTTACAAGCTGAACTATCACAGTAATAGGCATATCTAGAATTGCATAGGGGCCAGGGTACTGCTGTGATTTGGTTTTCTGTTTGTAATCTTCAGATCATTCTTTATAATAAAAGCTCACTGAAAAATAAAATTGAGTTTTGTTATCTCCTGAAACTTAAACTGTCCATTTGACATTTGTCTTGAATTATTCTTGAACCTTCACAATATGAGGAGCACCTTGTAGCAGATTTTGCTCAGTATGAACAGAATGAAATAGTAGACAGATTGTGGAGGTATTGCAATGTGTACATCTATGTTTTTATATGTGAGCCGTAAAACGTGTTTTTGAGTTGGACAAGAATTCAGTACAGTTTTAAAATAGTTTTAGCATAATCTTAGTCATCAAGTTGGATAGTTAAAACATGTTGTAAAGGGTCTACTGGCATGTTTAAAGAGATAACGTTTACATGTGTGTCTCTGATCGGTGTATGTCACGTTTATGTTACACAGTTTAAAAACCGGTAGTTGAGATTGTTGGGTCAAATTTAAATGGTACAAGGACACTGTTTACTACATATTCAAACCTTAGATGCAGGCCAATTCAATATTCAGATCACAAGGAATCATGAAAATAAATCTGATGGCTCTGTTTTTGCTATGTTATTCTTTATGTGGCCTTATTTGAACAGCCACCTTGTTGCACTGTCTAGCATACTTAAATATCCAAAGATACATTCACTGTCCATATCTTCAAGACACAGTTTCCATACAGATTTGACACATGTTAAAACTCAGCTTGTGTTGCTAATGTAACAGATTACTCCACTGTGTGTTTCACTCGTGATTTATGTGCTACTGAATGTACATCAAGATCCATTAATGTCAATCCCAATGTGTACATGGTAGCATTGGAGAACATGTGGAGTTAGTGAATGATATCTCAACACACATATTGCACCTTTCTTATTGTGTTCAGTTCACATTTGTCTCAAGATAGACCTTTCTTATTGTCTTCAGTTCACATTTGTCTCAACATAGTGAAATTCTTCTCATCTGTTTTGAAAAATTATGTTTTGATAGTCGTATGTTTATGTCTGAATGCCGTTGAGATAATCTAACTCCCTAGAAGTCTTCTTTTACCTCCAATGTAAATAGAAATGGCAGATTTAGTGTGTATTCTAGTATATGGTGTGATATATGCATGCAATAATCCAGGGCAAAAACCCCATCCAAAATCTGTACTTGACCTGCTAATCCTGGGGTAAAAACAAGTGGACAATTAGAGGTGTGAAACGTGTTCAATGGTAATCCAAACAAACTATAGTCATGTATTTGAACCAGACTAGGGCCACTATGTTGATTCTTATGTGCCTTTCTGAAAGAAGAAATGAGTTAAATTGCGAAGCTCAAGTCCCAGCTACCATAGAAATAGAAAAGGATAGTAGCTAAAGAACTAAAAAGTGTTTATTGGTTTGTTTTGCTCTCTTGTTTACTAGTTGTTCAGGCGCTTACGTGAATGCTATGGTGATTTGATCCATGATTTCAGTATCTTCTTTGAATAACTTGGCTGTGTATTTGTTTGTAGGATATCACTATTCTATCAAAGATGCATACATTTTTAGAGAATTTTGATGTTTTTGTGTTAAAGTTGTCTAAATATTTTGGTTTCCACTAAGTTCATAGTCTCCAGTACTTAGAAGATAGACATGGTCGAGCAACATGTTTAGTACAAAACAACAGGATGGTATAAAGGTGCCCTGGTAGGATGGTATAAAGGTGCCCTGGTAGGATGGTATAAAGGTGCCCTGGTAGGATGGTATAAAGGTGCCCTGGTAGGATGGTATAAAGGTGCCCTGGTAGGTAAATTTATGACTGATGTATATAACCATAATACTGCCATTTTATTGTTATACATGTATATATGGTTTATATGATTACTGTAGGGTTAAAGGGAACAGACTGGCCTACTGGTTATAGAATGTAATTACAAAATAAGTAATGGTATGATGGAATTCGACGTAATGTTTTCAGGTGTAATTATATAGAAATGCACTGAAAATATAGACCGTTTTTCTCTCAAGTCTGTATGTACATGTACTGGCTTCTCATTCATGTAATTAGAGCTAGTTTATATACAGTTATGTCAGTGTTTTTAATAACTTGAACAGAAGGCTACATTCATAACAAGGCCTGTAAAGAAAGCTTCTGAGTCCAAATAATTAAGCGAAATTTAATGGAAGTAGGGTCGGAATTCAGGTTGTGTTTTCAGGAGGTTTCATGATGATTCACAATTTGCAAGTGGATTGTAACTCCAGTCTACGCGATAGCTGTCAGTCCTTAAGCAAAGACTGGCAAAAAAAGAATTGAAAGATTAGAAATTTAACAAAAGCAAACAAGAAAACATTAAATTTTTTGAAGAACCAGAAAATGTTGGGTGACTTTTATTAGCTCTGTAACTTACACCTAGATTCTACTTCTTTTGAACCTTGTGACAGTCTCTTTTCCCTCCCTACTCCTTGGAAAAAATGTGGACATGACAGGTCTTAGGCATTTCTAATTGTTGGAACCATGTAAACACTATCTAGTATTGTATTTTATGTAAATCTGATTCTGGTATTCTGAGACATGGCGAGAAAATGGTAATTCTAGTTCTTTGGTCGAAGGTGATTCAATACAGTGTTCAACAACTGACGGTAAAACTGTTCTATGTATCTGTTTCTTTCATACTCGGTTACAGTAATAACGTTACGGTTCCTGGATGGTTTCTATTGAGAAATGAAGTGTTTGACCAAAAGCGTGTCTTGTGTGGCCAGGTTTTTAACCAATCAGTCTGATCATTGCTGTCTTGTCAGTAATTGACCAAAGAGTTCTCATAATAGTTTCTTTGACAGTTAGATGTGTTTTGCTTTTGGTCCTCAGATTCATGAACCATACTGAATATTCATGTTTACCAGATGCACGTCTGTCATAGTGTGGAAAAACATCTCTTTACAAGTTCAAGGTCAATACTCTCTTTAGCCATGTTCCTTAGTATAAGATTTCTTGTCAAATATTGTTCTAGACCAAAAAAGCAGCTCACTCCCTCACCCCAAATATTTGGCAATCATAAATGTACTAGTTTCAACATTGAACACCATTATCATTCTAATGTTGTCTCTTGTATTTCTTGGTTTCTATATAAGCTGTATGTTATACTTCTTCTACTGTTTAGAATACTAGAACACTCTTATTTGTTTTACAACTACATGTAGAAGCTTTTTATCATTTTTGCTCAGTGATTTTGCTTTAAAAAAGGTTTGATTTAACTAGACTGTAAACTAATTCAATTTCATAATTCATTTTCTACCCTTGTGCTGTTTTCCCCCAATTTGTTACCAAACACTCAAGAGTAAGTTGAAATTCTTTGTAGTTACTTGAGCATAGCATTGGTGGAAAAAATCTATATGTTTCTAAACTACATAAAATGTAAAAGCTTGTGTTTACATGGCCTAGTTGAAACGATTTTACCACAGCTCCTGCCTGGTGTCTATAAATAGCTATGCAGTTAGTGTGTTTTCCGAGTGGTTTTACACAATGAAGGTCGGGGATCTTAATCTCTACATTCAGTCATTCAACAGTATTGGGGGGCCAGGCTTAGGGGGAGGCAGGGTTTTTTGTTCCTTTTTATGAGGCTCAGAATGGGGGGAGCTTTTAAATCTAATACAGAATAGGCCATGGGAAAATATTTCGAAATGGAGAAATTGTTGATAGAGCTTTTATGTGTTGTATTGAGATTGTGGTTTATTTCTCTCAATGAATCTGTTCTGAATACAAGAATCAAGCACAGTATTCAGCAAAGTAAATCATTAAATTCTGTTTTACTGTATTTATATTATAAGAGTAAAGATTCCTATCAGTTTCCCTTTGTTTTAGTACATAAAAGCAGCGGGCTCTAGATTTTCACCCAGTTTCTGTTGCATAAGTTTTAAGTTCAGAAAACGTAAACTCGCACACATATACCATGGATGCTAGCTGAGAAAATGTGATCTATGTAGATATAGTTGATTGTGGTGTAATATTGTAGAACAAAATAACCCTCAAATATCATTTTACTAACTACTGTACTGTACTAATGTAACGCACTACACTAAGGTCGTATTGTCATTAAAACAGTACAAAAGTGGTCTTAATTGAAAGGTGAGAGTTTAACCAAGGCAGTGTGTTAGTTCAAACTTATTGTAAACATTGGACTCGTACAGAAGCTGTGGTATAGACTTGTCATTTTCAGACTTTAAAATAAACAAACACAAGTAAGTTTTGATGTTGGTAATTAAGTATGTATGGCTCATTGAGAGATCTGATGAGAGGAGGTTACTGTCAGATTATATTTCAATGAAATCGTTGAACCTCTGGTATATGTAATGGCTAGTATTGCTTGTGAAATACATAGAAATGCCATTGTAGTCACTGTTGCTAGGCTAATAATAACAAGCCTTGATTTAGCCTCTCCCCCCCCCCCCCGCCCCCCCCCCCCCCC